>Ga0214542_1003546_pt1 | contig 31734 bp, 12 predicted proteins | sample CNSS1metaG_FD_160096 | JGI IMG/M metagenome (GOLD analysis project Ga0214542, IMG submission 160096) | Root nodule microbial communities from cowpea collected in UCLA plant growth center, Los Angeles, California, USA - CNSS1 | ecosystem: Host-associated > Plants > Roots > Nodule | place: USA...
TATATATATATATATATATATACACACGAGGATCTTATTCTTCATTTTCAACAAAAATCCAACACTATGAGAGAGTTTTTATCTCAATTCTAGTGTCAAATATATTCTTTATTTGGTAGTAAAGTGATTAAGGAGTACAAAATTGTTCTACATCCTTTATTCAAAGTGAAAGTGATATATTATTTCTAGAAGACAAGAGTAGAGTATTTGTCATCACTAATAAATCTTAATATTAGTATATTTTCATAAAATATATTTAAAATATTAAAATAGATATATAATAAATTTTATGGTGTTATACATATAAAATATATTAAAATTAAAAATATTTTTTTTTATTTGTATATGTGAAAAAAAATAGGAATCTTATCCACCATTCTCAACCAAGCTTAAAGACTGTGGAGAATTTTCATCCTTAGTCACAATGTCAGATACGTTTTTTATTATTTGACAGTTTTGTTAGTGATTAAGGAGTACAGAATCTCAGTGTCAGATACATTCTATATTTGACAATATTGTTGGTGAACAAGGAGTGCAGAGTTCAATGTGAGATACATTAATTCTTTATTTGACAGTATTGTTGGTGATTAAGGAGTATATCCTTTAATCATTTGTAAATTGAAGGTGGTATATTAATTCACATTAGAAGAGAATATTAGTGTACTTTATCATCACTAATGAATCTTAAAATTAGTGTATTTTAATGAAATATTTTTGAAATATCAAAATAGATGTATATAAGATTTAATGGTGTTAAATATATAAAATATATTAAAATTCAAAAGATTTTTTTTTATTTTAACTGTGGTAAAAAATATGGAGATCTTGTTCCTCCTTCCCAACAAAGCTCCAATCTTATGGGAGAGTTCTCCTCCTCAATCTTAGCTTTCATCCTCAATCTCAATGTTAGATACATTCTTTACTTATCTTGGTGATTAAGGGGTGTAGAATCTCAGTGTAAAATTCATTTTTTATTTGGCAGTATTGTTATTGATTAAGGAGTACAAAATTGTTGTACTCCTTTACTCATATGTAGAGTAAATGTGGTATTGTATTTTTACACGATAATAAGATTATTTTATCATCACTAATGAATCTCAATAGTAATGTATTTTCATGAAATATTTTTGAAATTTTAAAAAAATGTAAAAAAATTTGATGGTGTTATATATATATATATATATATATATATATAATATATTAATATTAAAAATAATTATTTTTATTTGTATATGTGAAAAAAAAATATGGGAATCTTATCCATCCCATATTCTCAACAAAGCTTCAACACTATGGGAGAATTTTCATCATTTGTCTTGGTGTCAGATACATTCATTCTTATTTGGCAGTATTGTTGGTGATTAAGGGGGACAAAATCTCAGTGTCAGATACATTCTTTATTTGACAGAATTGTTGGTGATTAAAGAGTACAAAGTCTTAATGTGAGATACATTAATTATTTATTTGACAGAATGGTTGGTGATTAAGGAGTACATTGTCCTTCTCTATCCTTTAATCATTTTTAATATTCTGTAAATTGAAGGTGAGGGTATATTAATAGTAGTGTATTTTATCATCACTAATGAATAGTAATGTATTTTATCATCACTAATGAATAGTAATGTATTTTATCATCACTAATGAATCTTAATAGTAGTGTATTTTCATAAAATACTTTTGAAATATCAAAATAGGTGTATACAAAATTTGATAATGTTACATATATAGAATATATTAAAATTAAAAAGTTTATTTATATATGTGGAAAAAAAATATAGAGATCTTGTTCCTTCTTCTCCCAACAAAGCTCCAATCCTATGGGAGAGTTCTCCTCCTCAATCTTAGCTTTCATCATCAATCTCAATGTTAGATACATTCTTTACTTATCTTGGTGATTAAGGGGTGTAGAATCTCAGTGTGAAATTCATTTTTTATTTGGCAGTATTTTTGTTGATTAAGGAATGCAAAATTGTTCTCTCTCCTTTACTCATCTGTAGAGTGAAGGTGGCACAATATTTCTACAAGAGAATAAGAGCATTTTATCATCGCTAATGAATCTTAATAGTAGTGTATTTTTATGAAATATTTTTGAAATACCAAAATAAATGTATACAAAATTTGATGGTGTTATTTATATAAAATATATTAAAATTAAAAGAAATTTTTTTTATTTGTATATGTGAAAAAAAAAAATATGGGAATATTGTCCCTCATTCTCAACAAAGCTCCAACATTGTTGGAGAATTCCATCCTAAATCTTAGTGTTAGATATATTCTTTATTATTTGGTAGTATTGTTGGTGATTAATGAGTGCAGAATCTTATCGATCTTTATTCTTATATAGTGCTCTACTCTCTCATTTCTAGCACAATGTGGGACTTAGACTCACACTTAGAGCATTTTATTATCACTAATGGATCTTAATAGTAGTGTATTTTCATGAAATATTTTTGAAATATCAAAATAAGTGTATAAAATATTTGATGGTGTTATATATATAAAATATATTAAAATTAAAAGAAATTATTTTTATTTGTATATGTGAAAAAAATATATGGGAATCTTGTCCCTCATTCTCAACAAAGCTCCAACATTGTTGGAGAATTCCATCCTCAATCTTAGTGTTAGATATATTCTTTATTATTTGGTAGTATTGTTGGTGATTAATGAGTGCAGAATCATATGGGTCTTTATCCTTATATACTGCTCTACTTTCTCATTTCTAGCACAATGTGGGACTTAGACTCACACTTGGATGGGAGTCCCTTCAACCACATTGATACACCCCCTCCAGCGGAAACATTCCCAATCACGAGTATTCCTTTTCTGCCCTTTTTTGTACTTTCGTTCTTCTTAACTGGACACGCTTACTTGGAACCCTTGCTAGGAAGACTTTCGATACAAAGACCATATTGCACTCGTCTGAGCCGGTTTTAACCATCGGCTCTGATACCACACCACTGGGGATTTCACTGGGGAGATGCAACACCAATGAGACCTGAGCTCAACCACATAAAGCATTGACACCACTTTCAACCCAAAACCTTAAGACAATGAGTTTATGGGTCTTTATCCTTATATAATGCTCTACTCTCTCATTTCTAGCCAATGTGAGACTTAGACTCACACTTGGATTGCTAGCAAAATCTCAATGTCAGATACATTTCTTATTTGACAGTATTGTTGATGATTAAGAAGTGCAAAATCTCTATGTCAGATACATTTTTTATTTGAGAGCATTGTTTTATTCATTGGTGAAGCAAATGTGGTATAATATTTCTAGAATAGAAGAGAATATTTAAAAAATTAACAAAAAATTTAAAAAAATTTAAAAAAACCAGAGAGTGACACGTGGCGTGCCGTTAACAACGTTAATTTTTTTTTTTAAAGGGACCTAATTGAGGCACTTTTTCAAAAGTGGAAACACAATTGACACTTTTTTCCTACGGGTACCAAATTGAGACACTCCTACCAAAGTGGGTACCATCCGAGTAATTAAATCTTTTATTATTAATAAAGTTAAACTCCAAACTTAATTTCAACAATTAACAATTTTGTCATCATATATAAAGACATCAAGTGTATCATATTATGCAAACTTAGTGAAGATTAAAAATCAAATAACTTGTCACACATACGTTTAGGAACTAAATTTCAAGTTTAAAACAAAACCATAGTTTAATGTTTTGTATAGAATTTATAGTTAATTTAAAATATTTTTAGAAATATTTAATTAAAACGTTAATTTTAGTAAGAATATCACCATAAGATTTATAAAAATGTAGATTGAGTATCAATTTAAGGAGGGGGAATATTGTTTCATTTTTACAAAATTTGGGACTAAATTGAAACTAAAAACAAATATAGGAAGCAAATTGAATCATTTTGATACGTGACATAATTGTGAAGTGACATATGTAAAAAAATTTAAAAAAATTAAAAAAAAAACAAAAATTGACATGTGACGTTGACTTTAATATTGTATGATCAAACTAATGGTAATGACTAAATTGAATCATTTTTAAGAAAATGAAAATCAAAATGAGAAAAAAAAAAACTTGAAGACCAATGATATTACTTGACGAAGAAAAAAAACAGTAATTTAACCTTTTAAATTATTTTCCAGAAAATCAAATTGCAATGAGACAATGAATACTAGACACACCTTAATGTGACATGTGTCACTTATGTTGTCAGGTAACATGATCTTTTCTACCTAACATTCTATAAGAATTTAAATTGAATTTATGTATGAGAAAATTTCAAAATCAAAATAAGAATTCTGCAAAATCGCACGCTATCCCAAATTTTGACTAAATAAAAGATTGTATTTAGACCATGATAATCAATATATAATTAAGCGACATATTGTAGATGTTTCACTTACTACGAATATAAATAAATTTTAGACGTAAAAATGGTATAACTAAAATCGTGCATTTGTATGCTTTCTTTTAAAAGTTATTAATATTATCATTTTGTTCTTACAAGATACTTTAATTAAAATAAAATTGTGTAGTCTAGTTTAAGTTTCTACTTTTAAATTATGTGACCCTTTTAAGTATTTTCAAACATGTCTTTCAATTTAGGATTAAAAGGCAAAAACTGTTTGAAATTGTCTATTTTATTCCACAAATAGTGTTGGTGTTCTCATATAAACTTTGTTAAAGTGACATTATTGTGGTCAATTAAAGAATTTAGGTTAAAATATCTTTTTATACCAATTTTCGTCAAGTTTTTTTAAATAAGTTCTAATTTTGATTTTGTATTCAAATAGGTTCCAATTTTCGTCAATTTTGTTCAATTGAGTCTTTTTTTGCTAACATCATTTAAATCATTAACGGCCATAAACAGTGACTGCCACATGTCATTTCGTAGTATTTTTTAATTGTTTTTGAATTTTAATTTTAATTTTTAATTTTTTTTAAATTTTTAAATTTTTTTTAAAATGTACACATGTCAACCCGGTAGTGTGCCACGTATCACTTTGTGGTTTTTTTGAATTTTTTGATTTTTTTTTTGAATTTTTTTGAATTTTTTTAAAATGTCCACGTGTTAACTCAGTAATGTGTCATGTCAAAGTCAATGTTCTATATTCAATTTGGTCCTATATTTGTTATTTTTGTTCAATTTAGTCTCAATTTTTGTTAACATTAACTAATTTGGTCTCCCTCTAAATTGAAACCAAATTTAATTTTTATATTAAAATTCACATTTTTTATTAAATATTTTTATATAATATATTACAATTCACATCATTATAACTTTAATATAAAAGTAAATTTGATCACATTTTCAATAAGGACCAAATTAGTTAATGTTAACAAAAATTGGGACTAAATTGAACAAAAATAACAAATAAAGGGACCAAATTGAATATAGGACATTGACTTTGACACGTGGCACGCTATTGGGTTGACACGTGGACATTTGAAAAAATTCAAAAAAATTCAAAAAAATTCAAAAAAATCACGAAGTGTCACGTGGCACACTACTGGGTTGACACGTGTATATTTAAAAATTTTTAAAAAAAAACCTTAAAAAAATTCAAAAAATAAAAAAATTCAAAAAAGAATAAAAGAATAAAAAAAATTCAAAAAAACCCACACGTGGCAGTCATTGTTCATAGTCATTAATGATTTAAACAGGTTTAGCAAAAAATGACCCAATTGAACAAAATTGACGAAAATTAGGACCTATTTGAACACAAAACCAAAATTAGGACTTATTTGAAAAAACTTGACGAAAATTGGAAGCAAAAAGTTATTTTAACCAAGAATTTAAGATGTTACGTATATTTTGAAGCTCAGTAGAACCATTATAATTTTATTCTTAAGATTTAAAAGTATTTACTATTTGAACATTCTAATACTTATTTAGAAGTACTAGATGATGTCTTAGTAAAAGGTTTTTATGATTATAAATATAGCTAAGTAATCAATTAAGTATATCATATATTATTATGAACAATTATAACCTATGTTTTGTTTAGCTATGTTGCTACCATGTATCAAAGTATTCTATTTTACCGTCATTATACACCACACAACATATAATTTTCAATTTGAAATCAAAGAATATAAATTTGAAAACCTAAACTACTTTTCAAATGATACATATAGTTTTTTTTTAAAGATTCATATATTCAAGTTTAAATAATTAATTAAATCAAAATTTAACATATTTCTAATTTGATTTCTAAAGCGAGAAGGCAATTTACAATCTAAAGTTCATATTCAAAATTATATAGACGAAGAAGAAATTTGTTCTTACTTAGATTAATTCGAGGTAAATTAGTTTGATATTTGTTCTGCCACTAAAGGGGGAAGTCCACTTGCAAGGACTCGACGCTCAAGTTAGTAAATAACATTTCATGAGTATGAGAGTAAAGAATGAGAATTAAGTTGGTGTACTCCTTATGTTATCATGTACTTGTAGGCTTTCACATGAGCCTATTAATATAACAAATAAGATATCGAGATATAACAACAAATTAACATATATAATAACTGAATTCAGTTTATAATATCTTGGATTTTATTTATATTATCATAAATATCATCCTTCCATGATTTTAGGCGTGTTAATATTTTAGAAAGATCTCACACTTGGAGCTCATGCTTATTGGGCCTGTAAATAATAATAAAAATAATAATGTAACTATAGGTCGGGTATGTACATAAGCCCCCAAGCTCAAAAGTTAATAACTTTTGCAGGTGGACCAAGTTATTAAATGGATGAGTTCATAAGTTGTTCTTAGCCTTAGGTTGAGTTGTACTAGACGTTTTCTTTTGCATGAGGCACAAAACCAACTCAAACTTTTACTGATATTTTGTTGAGCTCTATTTTTTCTTATAATTTGGTTGACCATGTTCGACCATGGAATTCTCTCTCCTTATTAATGAGGGGTTTCAAGACTCATGATGGTTGCCTTGGCTTATACACGAGATGCCTTTTTACCTATTGTCAACAACACATGGCAGCTTGTTATTAGAGGGTTTTAAATTTTGCAAAAGATTAAATGTTTGGGCTTCTCAATGTTCTACCACCAATCATTTTAGCTTCATCTACAAGTTTTCCTCATCTTTGCGAGGTATCTTCCTCATTTTCACGTTTTCCATTTATGCTCTATTTCTGTGCTCTTGCTTTTGTTCACCAATCCTCTACCTCAAGGTCTTGGGTTTTCATTCACTCACTGGGTATGTTCACCATTGTCATGTCTTCTTCATGTATTTCTAACTCTTCTAATGGGCAAAGACCTTTGATCGAACTAGAGGTTGTTTACCATTGGAGATGATAACTCCTCTAGTCATATTGATTGTTCCTTCGGTCAATCCCCTCTCTCCCCCTTTCCTTCATTTTCCAAGGGAAAGTGTAAGAAGGTGGGAATGTCATGTTCCTATGCCTCCAACTTTCTTTCTATCGAGTTTTATGGAAGACATTATGTCTGAATTTAATATTTGAGATGAAGAGTTTGTAAAACATATAAAAGGTCGAGCCCTGTTATCCTAGTGATAAGGTTTATATGAAGCCTTTGCCAGATTATGTCGACTTCACCTTCATATATGAATATATGTTTAAAGATTTAGGAATTACCTTCTTTTTGTCCACCTTCGAGTGTCCTATGTTGATCAAGATGTGAGTGGCACTAAGGTAGTTGAATCCAAACAACTAGGCCTTCTTAAGGCTTTTCAAATTTTGTGTGAACAACACAGTATGACACCTACCTGTAATATTTTGATGCACTTTTATCAACTTAAGCATGGTTCAAAGGTCAGTTGGGTCTCTTTGAACGGTGTTCAATACAAGTCTTTTTTTTTCGTGTATTCTTAATCTTATAAGGGTTTTAAGACTCAAATTTTCATGCTTAGGTGCGCTGAGTCAAATAAGGAGAAACGTATTTTATTCTATTTTTATCATTCATCGAGGTTTCCTCTCTACTAGCAAAAGGTCTAAAAATTTTACCTTTGTGTTTGAGCATCTTCTCTTAACTGAGGATAGGAGAAATGTTGTTATTTTGGAGGGCCTTCCACGACCAATTAACAACAAATCACTCCTTAGCATTCTTTCTGGCGAGAACCCTTCTACCATGTTCTTAGGTAACTTTCATGTACCTTTACTTATTTTCAAGCTCCAACTACATTAACTTTCATTGTGTTTGCATGAGTTATGGGCAAGAAGTTCGACTTCCACGTGGCTTGCGCCCGGGTGGGGGCTCTCCTGGAAATAATGTGGATGGCAGCCCATCAAAGAAGAGAAAAAAAAAGCGAAAGCTTCATTCGCGCAAGTCGGCTTGTGGCCAGAGGCCACCTTAGCCGAGTTTCATTTTGAGGGTATTCCTACCAAGGTTACCCTTAACTAAAAGGTGTTTCTATTCCTCAAGTTCAGGTTACCACTAGGTAGGTTAAGCCTCAACTAGTTGTTATTCCTCTCTCAATTATTTTTACTACATTTGTTCCGACCTCAGTCATGCTGACTTCCTCAATTGTTCCTCTACGACATCCATCACAACCTATTTCGATTGAGGCGATCTCTTTCCCGCTCCAGGCTCAATGACCCTAGGCTACCCCACTTGAGTATCATGTTGGTTTGATTTATCATGGAGCTCGAGAAAGGCCCTTGACCTGACTCAATCACATTTCCATATACACTCTTTATGGCATATCAACATGCAAGGTTGAGTCCCTACAAATAGTAGTTCTTGTTTCCTTGTACCTTATCATGCAAGCATGCTTAATGATGTTTGGGGATGTCAGGTTTGAGGAGTCTAACCATTATGCATCATTACCAAGAGACTATTGCTAAGCAAGATGCGAAGGTAGAGACCCTTCTGAAGGATCGCATCGAGCTGGCGGCCAAGTAACAAACTCTTTTATAAAGACTTGCTGACAATGACCTGATGATGAGTCATTATTTTCCCTTTTTGTATTGATTCCTTGAAGAAATGAAATGAGACCTTGAGGTTGGTTTTTTGAAATGCATTTTCGCTTCAGTTTTCTTTTCATCCTCTTCAGCTCGTGCTTATTTGAATGAACCCGAAATTCGGTGATGCTTAATCATGGTTTCATGTTTTTTGCACTTTTATCCCTTGTTCATGCTTAATGAGTTTGAGTTTTGCCATAGTTCCTTCATCTGTGTGTGAGCAGTGGAATGATGTGTGCTCAACTTAATAACATAATGAACTTGTGTTAATCTTCGCTTAGTTGATTAATTTCGGGTTTCATGAGAGTAAAATGGATAGAATAATTATTTTTGTAACCTGTGATTGGTGGATTTTCATTGGAATCAAGGAATTAATACATTTTCAAATATATTTTATTAAAATTTGCAATCACATTTACTTAATTCTATGTTGGAATTTTGAATCTGCCAAACTAAACCCCCTTTGTGTTGTATATGGAAAGCTTTGATTGAAAATAATGGTCACTAGGAGACGACTTTGGGTTAACTCCTAAGTACTATATTTAAATGTTTTATTTGGTCGGGTATGACCTCGGTCACCTAGCCATCACCTCCAAAGATTTAGAGACTACTCAACGCTAAGGCCAAAAAAATAATTTGAAGGATGAGCTTGGGATGGCCTCAAATGCTTTTAAGGCCGAGGATAAGCTTCGATCCTTGAAGCTACAAACTGTTGAGGATGATGTTATGAAGTTGAAAGTTGAGCTTCAAGGTGCTTGAGAAGGGTAGGAAAAAGTTGAAGATGAAAAGGTGAGGGTTGAGGCTGAAGCTTTTGATTATGTTGGCTAGTCTTTAGAGACATATGTTGAAGGATTCAAGAATATTATGTTTCAGGCTTTATTTTTCTCTTCTAACTAAGATGGTTCCCAATTTGGCCTTGGCAAATATGTGAAGGATGGAGACCTAGTCGAGGACTAAATTTTCATCCCCATGTATTTTGTACTTGTTTCTTTAATGCTACAACATATTTGTGTGACTTTTATGTTTAAAATGATTTTTTTTTCTTTAGTATATGAATTGTATGAATTTTACACTCAGTTTTACTGAGTAGTTGCATATTTGGACTCTAAACTTTGGAGTTTTGAGTAGTCGTGCATTCAAACTTTGGGCTTAGATTTATCGAGTAGTCGCGTATTCGGACTATGGATCGGATGTACCGAGTAGTCTTGTGTTCATAAGCAATTCATAATAGAATAATTTTGACATAAACTGAAAAAATGTTATTGAGTGTATTGTGTCTCATTAAAACCCTTGCTCAACAAAACTTATGCTAGGAAAAATAAAGGTGAGGGAGAAAACGTACACTTTATTTGCTCTAAGATGCTACAAAATAATAAGAACTTAAAACTAAATGTTGAGGTATTTATGATGTCACGGGTCTCATCTCGTATCATATCCGGCTCGACTATGTGCTTCTTGGGGTATTTTTATTGCCACGAGCCCCAACCCGTACTGCTTGTATATTATTCGCCTTAGTTGCACTCTTGTTTCTTTGTTCTGAGTTCCAACGTTTAGGTGATTCGACCCTATCCTACATTGAAAAATCGAATAATATGAAGTTTGAGCTTATGGTTTGTGTTTATCGATCATGCTTGAAGATTCTGTGTATATTTTGTAGGAGGAATGCTTTGCCGATGTGGATGAATTTTGTTGTTGGCATGGGCCATGAAAGTGGACTTTTGAGTTATGTACAACAACTGGGTCCGGGGACCTCAGCTGCTTTGCACTGAACTTGCAGTTTCTACTTTGAGGCATATCTTGCCTTCCTAAACTTGTAGAGGGAGTTGCAGATCCCCAATTTTTATGATGCTTTCTTGGACATTGATTGAATAAGGGGTTACTTTTAAGCATAAGGTGTAATAATCCTGAGCTTTTTTGGGTTTGCTCGTACACTCATGATGCTTCTGTTCTCTGCTAGGAATTTTATCACCATGTGAGGGGTAGACACGATGGCGTCGAGTTTGTTCAATGTTTTTCATCTTTTAAAGGCAGTGTACGATGTGTCAGCATCTACCAGGACGTGTCACACTTCTCTCGCTTGGTAAGACTCTGGTGTACCAAAGGTGGGGAGAAGGTTCACATACCTTCGTGTTTGTACTCTCCCACCTACAAAACAAATTAATGGATCAACATAGGGTTGGATCTTGGAAGTTGGTACGTTGAACTTTTGAAATTTTTGTCAACATATGACATCCGTCGAGCTCCCCTAATCTATGAGTATTTGTGGACTCTTTAGTTTGCGAGCATGATCACGACAACCATTGGGTCGTCTTGTTTGAGGTCGTGGATACTGAAGTCTTTGTTAGGAAGGTGATGGTAGACATGGTCCAAGGAGAGAACTAACTAACCGAGATTATACTTTGGGAATATCGCTTTATTGTCGAGTTATTGATGTCTCGTCTTTTGAATCCTTCTACAATAGTCATGACGCTTCCCTGAGCATCGACTGAGTTCACTTGAGGAATAGGTTGCTTCCTTGTTTGGGTACTGGATTTTTTTAAAGAGTGTGTTGCTCTTGTTGTAGTTATTGTTGGGTTGGTTGTGCACCTCAGCTAGAGTTTCCTCGTCCAGGGTTTGCTTTGGCTGTCCGATTTTTACCTCTCCGATTTGCGTATTAGCACAAATTGGGTGAGGGCTCTAAATTGTATAAGCTTTTCAATATAGTTTTTAACCTTTATGCCCTCCTCGGTTGAATGGTTGTAATTATTGTGATAAGTTTATATTTTGCTAGGATCCCCTAAACTAGGGTTTGGGAATTGCTATGGAAATCGGACAAGCTCTAAGTTGCAAGATTCTTGTAGTATCGTCTCTCGGCTTGTTGATAAGTGTCAAGAATAAGTAAATTTTCCATTTGATATTGACATTTATCATGTATCAAATGATGTTATTTGTGTACAAAACAAACCTCCTTAGCTTAAGATACATAATGAGATATTGAGAAATAAATTTTTATGAATTATAATGGTATTTTGCTAATTTGCAATAAAAATAACAGAAAATATCAAGTATGCAGTTGAGCCACAATATTGGAGCTAAGCCATGGAAGTAGAAAATACAGGACAATATATTTGGACTTTCTAGTTGAGCACGAGAAATGGAGCTGAGCCTCGTGAGGAAACCCTCTTTTCAAGGAAACCTGGAGCGCAAATCCACGAGACTAAGCAGTCAAGAAAACCCTTCCAAAAAGGAAAAGTTATGTGCTAAGCACTAGGACAAGGGGTTGAGTTAAGAAGGAAATCCACTTGTGAAGTAACCCCTATGGTTGAGCACCAAAAGTTGGGCTGAGCACCACCCAAAAATTCCTACAAATAAAGAGCTTGGGTCCTCATTTCAAGCATTGAGTTGAGGCTCTACAATGTAGTAGTAAAATAGAATAGGGTTTGTGAAGCACGAGGGAGATACTCTTATTGTAGATCTTATGTGTAGATGTTGCTGGAATTGCATTATAATATTTTATGAGTAGCCAAACTCCATCGTGTCCAGGTTTGATGTAATCGGCTCTAATTTTATTCACTTCTACTTCTTAGGTATTTATCTTTGCTTTAATTCAATTGTTTATGGTTTGATTTATGCTTAATGATGACTTCATCATTCATCTTATTTCACAAGTTTGATTTGAGTTGGAAGATTGGTCTCAACTTGTGTGGATGAATTGACAACTCATCCTATTTCACTGGTTAGGATTGAGTTGAAAGACTGATCTCAAACTAAGGTCCAATCAATCATCATATTTATACTGGTGTTGATTCAATAGCCAAAGGGGATGTTGGAGGAGAGAGTCTTGCACATTAAAGCAAGGATTCATTCTACTAGGAGTTTTGGAATCACACTGGGTTTGAAGTCCTTAGGTTATAGTGAACATTGAATGTTTTGCAAAGTAAGTAAACAAGATGGTAATGGTGTAGTAGAAGAAGATGTGATGAAATCGATTCATAACCCCTACTCCACTCAATCTATCTAATAACTACTATTTATTTTTACTTGCACTTTTTATCACAAACATAAAACCCAAAAATCAAACTACCAATATACTAGTTAAATCCATGTGGATACGACACTTGTTGATACTACTATATACAAGTACACTTGCTAGGAAGTGATTGTTGTGAGACAATCATCACTCGTGTTGAGTGGGGTGTAGGTGTTATACTTACCTAGTCGCCGTGGTCTAGATAATTGGCCATCTATGAAGCCTTTTGGTAGAGGAGGACCAATGATTTTGCCCTGGCTTTCTTCAATAGGCATGTGTCGGGTTGGTCTAATCCTTATGGTGTCCATGTTTTATGGTGGGCCATTGATGAGGGAGTCTAGGAATGGACCTGGGCATAGTGTGCATATGAGGGTGTGAATTATTGTACTTAGATGGAGGTGGGGGACCTTCGTTGGTGGTGTTTGCAAAACGACCCATGAATTTTCTAAGTGACTTGTTGTCTCTTTGAATCACATGCTTTAGGCATATGGAGAAGGCTACCACCGATTTTCGATCTGTGAACCTTGTCGCAAACATGGTGCACAAGGTGTTAAATGAATCTATAGACTGGGTGGAAGCGCAAACATATCTCAATAAATTTAATTATTCTTTATTACATTTAATTTTATATTATTATTTATTAACATTAAATATATATTTTATTAAAAATATTAAAATTAATATAAAAAGTTAAAAAAAAAATTAAAAAAATGCAACCCTTCTAATATTCGTCGTTGGTAGTATTGTTGGTGATTAAGAAGTCTAGAGTTCTTCTCTATCCTCTATTCATCTGTAAAGTTGAAGGTGGAAAAAATTTTCTACTAGAGAAAAGAATAATAATGTATTTTATCCTCACCAACAAATCTTAATAATAGTGTATTTTCATGAAATATATTTGAAATATCAAAATTGATATTTAAAAAATTTATAGATTTATGTATATAAAATATATTAAAATTTAAGAAAATGTTTATATGTGTGTAATAAAAAATATGGGGATATTGGCCTTTCCTCAACAAAGCTCCAAAACTATCGGAGAGTTTACATCCTCAATCTAAGTGTGTCATATACATTCTTTGTTTGACAATATTTTTGGGGATTATGAAATGTCCAATCTTCATTGTCAAATTCATTCTTTATTTGGCAGGATATTTGGTGATGAATGAGTATAAAGTTGTGCTCTATCCTTTATACATTATGTCTTAATAATAATGTATTTTCATGAAATATTTTTGAAATATGAAAACTAATGTATAAAAAATTTGATGTATGTATATAAATATATTAAAATTAGAAAAAATATTGATATATGTGAAAGAAAAAGTATGGGATTTTTCCCCTCATACTTAACAAAGCTCCAACTCTATGGAGCGTCAGATACCATTTTTATTTGGCAGTATTGTTGTAATTAAGGAATGCAGAATCTAGAGCCGTCAAAATGGGTTTTAATCGGAATTATAATTTAGTTTTTTTTAGATCGAAGAAAAAAAAATTGTGTTTTTTTTTTTTAATGAAGTGAGTTAGTGAGCCAACCCGTTTAACCCGCTAACCCGTGGTGGGTCGGGTCGGCAGGGACGGACCTATGTGGTGACAAGGGGAGCCGTGGCTCCCCCAATTTTTTTATTTGAATTTTTTTATATATATTTATATATTTTTTAAATTATATTTATATATTATTTATATTATTAAATATAATAAAAAAATTTAATGAAGACATTGATTTATAAAAGAGATTAGATTTTTTTTTCTCGCTACAAGATCTTTCCACCATGTAAATTATGAGAAATTAATACAAAGAGATAGATCGGGGAATAGAGGTTGGAAAACACATAAATTGAGATTGAAGTATACATTATTGCATGATCTCTCAGATCAAGGTTAGTATTTTATCATGATTTATGTATGTTAAATTTATTTAGAATGTTTATCCCAAATTAATAAAACCCTAATTATGATTTTAGGGATTCTTTTATGAAAATGGTATGAACCTAATTATAATTTTTCTCATATTATTATAATCCTTAATTGTAAAATTTAGGGATTTTGTGTTTTTTGCTGCCTATGGTAATTTTTTTTAAGTTTTGAATTCATACCGTGTTGCTTATTTAATTAAAGTGATATGAGTTTTGTTATGTTTTGCATTGTGATAATAATGATTTGTGAATATAAATTTTATTTTTTTCATATAGGCAAGAGATGATAAATTTATATTAGAAAGATTATGATAAAAAGTAAAAAAATTGATTCTTTTTTTTAAAGAGGTAGGTTTGTGATAAAGATAAAAAAAAAATGCATTTACATTAACTAAACTTGAGAAATTTCATGAGAACCATGAATTCAAGACAATTAAAAACAAATATCTAAAGTTCTTAGAGTTATAATATAATGAATTTAAAAATTCATTATAACGCGAGAAAAACGGCCTCTAAAATGGTATTCATGGTTTGGTATCATGAAATAATAGCATGATATAATAATGAATGATAATAATATTTTTTTTGAATTCTACTATTATGTGTGCTTATTTTATGCAGAGGAAATGAAGATAAAAGATGAAGAGCTTTTTTTTTTTAACTAAAAAAAGTTATATATAAGAAATCTATTTGGCTCCCTTACATTTTTTGTCCAAGTTCCGCCACTACGGGTCGGGTTCTAATTTTGTTGGCTCGCTAATAAGTGAGTCGGGTTGGGTTGACCCATTAAGTGGCCAACCCGTCATAGGCCGAGTCGGGTTGGGTCGAGTGACCCATTTTGACAGCTCTAACAGAATCTAAGTGTCAATAATTCTTTATTTGACAGTATTGTTGGTGATCGAAGAGTACATAGTTGTTCCCCATCCTTCATTCACATATAAAGGGAATGTGGTACAATATTTTAATAAGAGAAGAGAATAATAATATATTTTATCATAATTAATGAATTTTAATAATAATGTATTTTGATGAAATATTTTTGAAATATCAAAATTTGATGTATAACAAAAATTGATGGTGTTACATATATTAAAGATATTAAAATTAAAAAAATTATATTTAATTATATATGTGAAATAAACAAAATTATGTGGATTTGGGCCTCTCATTCTTAACAAAACTTCAACATTATCGGAGAATTTTCATCTCAATCTCAATGCCACATCCATTTTTTATTTGACAATATTGTTGATGATTAAGGAGCACACATCTGTCAGATTCATTTTTTATTTGATAGTACTTTTGATGATAAAGGTCACCATCTATCCTTTACTCATATGTAAGGTGAGAATGGTACAATATTTCTAAAAAAAAATAAAATAGTAGAGTATTTTATCATCACTAACAAAAATTGATTTCACTTTATTATTTTAACATAAACTTTAATAAGTGAGATTTTTCAACGTAAAATGAATATCATCTTGACCTTAAGAAAAAAGTGAAATATTTTGTACTAAGTACCATATTTTTTCCTTAAAGGAGTGTTAATATATCAACATATAATTTGATGAAAATTTATTACCACATATATGAATTTGTTTTATTAAATTTTTCAAAATCATAATCATGACAAGATATTTGTTATCAAGTTGTGACAATAGGCCACATTTATTCTCAGGAAGTGACCTTTTACCAAGGAGTATTCTAATGAAGATATCAATTTACTCTTATTAATTATTATTGATTGTCCATTGACCATATTTAAAAATTTAATGTTTTTTAAAACTTAACTTACTCCAATTTTTTAGGCAAAGGAAACAGAAGGAATGCGTTGGAATGTTAAATATTTTTCAGAGTCAAATTGCAATGAGACAATGAATACTAGACAAATATCGTTAATGTGACGTGTCACTTATGTTGTCACCTAACATTATTCTTTTCTATCTAACATTCAATAAGAATTTAAATTGAATTTATGTATGCGAAAATTTCAAAATCAAAATAAGAATTCTGCAAAATCACATGCTATCCCGAATTTTCACTAAATAAAAGATTGTTATAACGGCGGTTCTACGTCCCCCCAATTATTTATATTTATATTATTTATTATATAATTTTAAATATATTTTTTAAAAATTTAATATTTTTAATATATTTTATATATTTAATATTTAAAAAAAATTATATATCAATACATAAGAAAAAGTTTTTTTATTGTCCACATTTATTTTTCAATTTGACCTTTTAAATATTTTTTAAATAAAAATAATTATTTTCTTAATATTATTTTTTAAGTGATCATTTATTTAGTTTAACCATCTTTTCATATTTTTAAAATTTAATCACTTTAAATGAAAATTAATTATAATAAAATTATAAAAATTATTTATATTTAATTATATAATTATAATTATAACAATAACAATAACAATAATTATAATTTTATTATTTTTTAATATCATACAAAAATAAAAACAATGTTTTAACTAGTTTATATAAAAAAATTGGGATTACTCTTTTGGTTTTTATTTTAATTCAAAAATATCAAGTTAGTCCTCTAATTTTTTTTAGTTTCAGTTTGGTTCCGATTTTTGAAAGATTGAAGCAATTTGATTTTTTTGGTTAAATTTATTGGATTGGATCAATGTTTTTCCATAAAAATTGTAGTTGTGAATAATGATTTTCTTTGTTAATGTAATTGACATAATCCTAGTGTCAATTTTGATGAAACATCCTTGTTTCGCTTCAAGAAATTTAACAAAAAAGATCAAATTGCATCAATTTTTAAAAGATTGGAACCAATTTAAGACTGAAAAAACTAGAGAACCAATATAACATTTTTGGACGAAAAAATGGACCAAAAAAGTAATTCAACCAAAATTTTGGCACCCCAAAATATTGGTTGAAGATCCGCCACTTATAGACCATGATAATCAGTATAAAATTAACCGACATAATGTAGATGGTTCACTTACTATGAATCTAAAATAAATTTTAGACATAAAAATATATAACTAAAATAAAGCATTTATATGCTTTCTTTTAACATTAACATTATCATTTTGATTATCATTTTGTTCTTAAAAGATACTTTAGCTAAAAGAAAATTGTGTTCATAATCTAATTTAAGTTTCTACTTTTAAATTATGTGACCATTTTAAGCATTTTGAAACATGTCTTTCAATTTAGGATTAAAAGGTAAAAATTCTTTAAAATTCTCTATTTTATTCCACAAATAGCGTTGGTGTTCCGGTGTCAAGTTTGTTAAAGTGACATAGTGTGGTTAATTAAGTATTTAAGATATTATTTATTTTGAAGTTTAGTAAATCTATTACAATTTTATTCTTAAAAGTATTAAGTATTTGAACATTCTAATACTTATTTAGAAGTACTAGATATCTCTTAGTAAGAAAATTGTATGGTTATAAATATAACTAAGTAAATGAATTAAGTATATTATATATTATTATGAACAATTATAACCTATGTCTTGTTTAGCAATGTTGCTACCATGTTTCAAAATCTTCTATCTTACTGTTATTACACACTAGACAATATATACTTTTTAATTTGAAATCAAATCATATAAATTTAAACAAATTGTAACATGAAGCCCAATCTAGATCACTTTTCAAATAATACATATAGTTCTTTAAAGATTCATGTATCCAAGTTTGAATAATTAATTAAATCAAAATTCAATATATATAGTTTTGATTTTATTTCTAAAGCCAAAAGACAATTTACAATCATAAAGTTCATCTCCAAGATTAAATAGATGAACAACAAACTCAGCATTAAACAATCGATGCCAAATTAAAATTGAATCGTATGATTTTGATTCCGTGAAATGAACTTCCATAATTAGTTCTCCATATGAAGAACAAAGAACATAAAGGAAAAGAAAATGAAAACACAATTATGAAATTTGAAAGAAAAGATAATTTCTAAAGTTAAAAATCTAAAGAAATGAATTCACTATATTTAATTAGAACGGATTTAGTCTATATATAAAAGCTCCCTAATTAGTTGCATATATGGGCTTAATTGTGTGCCCTAATTGGATCCATAAACTTAATTACAAAAAGTTCAAACTAAAACAAGAAAAAATAAAACTGTATAGATTTATATAAAATAAAATGCAACAAATTTACTTTAACTTCCAAAAGTAATAGAGAATAGTAAAAAAACTCTAAATTCACCATACCATTTTGTTCATTTCGAATTCATGAAAATGAAGAAACCAATGCAATTAGAATAATCTAAAAGTAATGTCTGCATAAAAAATTATGATAACAAAGTAGGCAAATATCATATTAATTATAAATACAAAATTTAAAACAATTATGTATGTTAAGTTTAATTTATTATAATTAAAAGAAAATTATTTACAAATTGAAAATAAGGTATGTTAAAATTATTTTTAATATGCAATAAACTTATAAATGCATGCACAAAATTAAAGATAACTCACATAATTCAATCGGTCTATAAATTTGTTTTTATATCTTTGAAAAAAAATGTAATTGGTAAAAGGATTTATTTACTTGAAATCAATATAAATACAAAATAAAATCAGTTACCCTGAAGAACGCTTTTAATGACAGTTAAATAAGACTTTTAAAGATGGTTTTTTTATCGTCGTTATATTAGATGTCGTTAAAAAGTTAGGGAATCCATGATGGTTTTGATGCTTCGTTAAAAATTTAAAAATGACAACAATTTTAGTTTCTAATTGTTTTTAAAAATTTAGGGTTTGCTTGTGGATGTTGCGTTAGTTTCTTGATGAAGGATTGACATTAACCAATAATGGAGGTACATGTTTAAGAAGACTAAGCATGTTTAGAAAAGAAGTTCACTAATACTTCATCCCTTTCATTTGTGTTTGTCATTTTTTATTCCCTAAGTTGACTTAGTTGAATCAACCTTAGTTGACTTGTTGACCTTTGACTAGGTTTGACTTGTTTACTAGAGTTGACTTGACTTAAGCCAACATGCTAATCTATTTTTATTTGCTTTGTAGGTTAATTAGGAGTAAGAAAGCAATGCTAGGTGGCGCATGGTGATTGGGGAGCATAAATGATGTGGAGGAGAGAGTAAAACAAAGGCATAAAGCATAAAGAAAAAGGCATAAAGCAAGTATACTTATGTTTTTAGCACACTTTGTCTATTTTTTGGAGACATATGAGACACATTCTTGGTCTCCTTTTGTGCTAGAACGAAATTAGTCTTGCACACACTATAGTTAGCTCTTTTGTCTCTCATTTTTGTAACCTTATTTGACCTAGTTTCTAGAAACTAAGGTTAGGTTTTTGTAGAGACATTCTTAGGTATCTTTTATTTGCATAGAGGACCCTAAACTCTTCTATATAAGGGGTGTTCCTAGACATGTAAAAGGGTTGAACTTTTTGAAGTAAAAGCACTCTTGTGTCTTAACCATTTGTGAGAGTTTCCTCCCTAGGGAGTGAATACTTTTAAGCCTTATCTTGCATAGCAAGTGACAGCACACATCCACTCATCTTCAAGGTTGCCATGGGTTCTAGCCTAACCTTGTAGTGGCGTGCTTCTCACATTTTTACCATTTCTTTCCTTTCCATTTTATGTTTTCTTCTTCCTTTAATTGTTCTTGGTTTTCTATGGTTTATGGCAATATGACACAAAAATGAATGACAACACGAGTAAAACATGTAACAATGGTGGCCTGACTAGAATGTGTAGTAGTGGAGCACGTGAATCCAAACGACTACACAACAGGTGGCACAAGCGACGATGGCACGAGCAATGCAATTGGATTGAGCAATAGCGACAATGTAGACGCTGAGGAAGGTGGATAACACTGTAAACGAGAGAGAAAAAGGTGAAAATAAGAGAGAAAAATAATGCATGTAGGCGTAGAAAGAGAAAATGGAATATGAAAGGCTTTTTAATCATAGTTGTAGTGTGGAAGCATCATCATTTCTTTGCTGCACTACTGTTAACGATGGTTGTTTAGGAACTATTGCTTTGTCAGAATTACGAAAAAGCCATTGCATTTCATTTGATAATGTTATTATTATTTAGTTGTTGTTATTTGACATCATGAAAATCTCTTTTTACACTAGTGACAATACAATTCAAATAAAATTAAAAGAAAAATATTTATCAATTATACTTGCTCTATTTTATGTCAAGATACTTAAAAGGGGATTTTGTCTTTTATATCAACATGTTGATATCTCATACAAAACAAATCAATAATACATCAGTGTAAAAATTGAAAGAAAATTACATTATCAAACACATGAGATTATTCCTCTTAAAGATTACGTAGCAATAATCATCCATGAAGATCAATATAAGCCATGTGTATACACTAATGGCCTTGCACCAGATGCTCCTACCATAACCTTCTCTAGCTTTGCCTTTGTAGTAGAGATTCGGTACAATTCCTCTTCACCATAAGTACTATACAACACTTGCACTTTTAAGTTTTAATAATGTAAAAGATCATGAGTTTCTAAGTTTCCTTTAGATTAGGTTAGGACGTTTTTTTTGTTTAATTTATTGTATTGATTTTTTTTAATAATTTCTTTTACACAAATTAATTTCCTAAGTTTATGTTTAATGGTTTTCCCTTGATTGGAAATAGATCAACCTAGACCTTGAAATTGAGAAATTAAGGAATAGGTTATTTCAATTTAATAACTGTATAATTCTTGAACCTAGATAAGAATAAGCTGCATGTTGTGGTAATTTATAAAACTTAATATTTACTACTTTTGTTTACCCAAAAATAAAAAATTTGAAAATAACTCACAATTAAGAATTAAAATTTTACTAGTCAAGCAAGGATTGAAGATCACTTAAATTAAAACCACATGATAATAAGAATGATTAATTTTAGAAGAAAAACATATTGCTTTACGAAAAATCAGTAGAGATTAATTGAATTTTCTGAATTGTTTTAATTGTGTTATTTATTTCAATTAAAATAAAAGCCTAAAAATTGTATTCTTTTCTTAACAATCAAATGAAAAAATTATCGATTGATTTCATTGGATAACACACTAATCAGGTGAGAGACCGAACCAAACACTATTAGATATTTTTATATCTTATAAGATTTTTCTTATAAATTTGTTATAAAATTTTATAAAAAAAAGACTTTTTTTGCTATTTTTCTTTAAAAATTTAATTGGCAAATAATTATTTTCTACAAAATTATAAAATTTGTAAATATTTTCTACAAAATTGTAAACAAATTGGTAGTAATATTTTTACAAATTACTATTCTTAACAAAATTTATAAATATTACCTAAGAAAAAGTTTTCAAAAGAAAATTGGCAAGAAAACAATTTTTTTACTAGTGAAAATAGGTAAACATCTTAAGCTATGTTATAGTAATTTTTAAACACATATTGGTTCAAGAAAAATGGAACAAATAAATGAATCAAGGAGTGATTACTGATTTAGTCTCCTAATTTTTTGGTTTGGTTCAATTTAGTTTCTTATTATTGGTTTGTTCAATTTAATCCCTAATTATTTAAAAGAGTTCAATTTGGTCAGTTGGAGTTAACACCGTGTCCATACAGGACACGGGTCAAGCCGTGAATTTTTTTTTTTTTTTTTTTTTTTTTTTTTTATTTATTTTATTTTACTTTTATTTTTTATTTTTATTAATTTTTTTCTAAAAATTTATAAACTGCCACGTGTCAAGTTACCGTCGTGCCATGTGATAGTTTACGGTTATGACATGTGGTCGTGGTAATAGTTGTTTTCAATTTAGTCTTCTATTTATATTTTTTGTTCAATTTAGTACCATATTCTTTAAAACGATCCAATTTTGTCCTTTCCAATTTGAAACAAAATTAGTAAATGAACTTAATTATAACTTATATATACATGTTAAAATAATTTTTTTTTTAATTTATACATCAAATCACTACACCAAAATATTCAAATTATTTTATTTTTTACAAGTGTAAAAAATTACAAAGATAAAAATGTAAAAAATAAAATTTGAGTATTTAGGTGGAGTGATTTGATTATATATTCAAAACAATTATTGTAACATGTATATATAAATTATAATTGAGCTTATTTATTAATTTGGTCTCAAATTGGAGAGGACAAAATTAGATCGTTTTAAAGAATAGGGGTACTAAATTGAACCAAAAATATAAATAGAGGACTAAATTAAAAACAATTATTACCACTGTCACGTGTCACAATGGTAAACTACCACATGACACGACGGTAACTTGACACGTGACAGTTTATAAATTTTTAGAAAAAGAAATTAAAAAAATTAAAATTAAAATTAAAAATTTCACGGCTTGACATGTGTCCTATATGGACACAGTGTTAACTCCAACTTAACAGAGAGGACCAAATTGAATGTTTTTAAATAATTGGGGGACTAAATTGAACCAACCAATAATAAGGGGACCAAATTGAACCAAACTAAAAAAATAGGGGACTAAATCAGTAATTATACCATGAATCAATTAAAAACAAATTTAAGAACACAACATTTAAGGAAAGTAAATTATCTTAAACTAAAAAAAATATGAACAAAACAAAAAATTAAGAAAAGGAAGAAAGTACATTCTTCGCCATATAGTGGAAAAGAAAACTCCTTACATTTTCCAAGTTTCTAAGAAAAAAATCAGGTTGTTCTTCTCTCAAGGAAATCTTTGGAAAATAATTAGGAAAAATTACTCTCATGTATGACCTAAAGAACAAGAAGACAAACATTTAGTTCAATCAATTCTTAATCATTAAGTTTGTACATGCACCAAAGGGGTCTTATTTATAAAGGTCTGGTCCCTTGTATTTCATCACATAAAGAATGTGAGACTAAGAAGTGTAGATAGATGTCCCAAATAAAGTCTAGTGCGCAAAAATGTTTCGTCACAAATTGAAAATTCCATAGCAAAAATGTTTCTTCTCCTTGATGTGAGACTTCCTTCCATGATCCTCAAGCTCTCTTACATGCTTTTCTTATGTTGTAGTTACCCTATGTAAGGTCCAACTTAGGCCCAAAACTGGCCTACTTACGACTATAAAATCCTTAAAAAAATACAAGAAAAAGGTACAACAATATAATTAATATAAGACTATAAGAAGAAAAAAGAAGAAAATTCTAGTAAGCAACTTTAACTCTTTTGAATGTCATTTCCTTCTGAAGAGCTTGATAATGATAGATGCATTTAGTGTACTCTATAAAGTAATAAATCTTTCTTCTTTATGTAACATCTCAATAATTGGATGTATTTATCTCTTTCTTAGGCGGTGTGCATTTCCTTAATTCATCTTAAACTACAATGTCATATGAAGTAAACAGTTCTTAAAGAGTTTATAATGCTTTGTTTAGGGATTTGATGAAGAAAAAGCGATTTAGCTCTTTGTTCAAGAGACCCTTTTTGATATGACTTATCCTTTGTCTAATGAATCTCTTCTATCAGACGAAAGTAGTAAACATTCCATGTAACATAGGATAATGTTTTATGTATTCTCTTTTTGGTACAATGTTAGCTCACTTCTATATTTTTATCATCTAAAAACATTTATGTTTTTTCAGATGTAAAATAACAGAGTATTGTATCATTTGTTAAATGAAACATTAGTGTCTTTCACAATCTCTTGTGTGTTGAGCTATCGTCCTTCAAAAGAAGCATAATCATGTTTTCATACTTGGATATTTTTAGCACTTAATAAAAATAATAGAGTGCTGGATTGTTATCTAACATGAACATACATAGCTAATGATTAGGACGTGTGTTGTGTGTTAAGATCTTCTTTGAAATTGGAAACATTATACTTGAGCGTCCAATATACTATTGAAGTCGTTTGATAAAATCTCAAGAGTCTAACATTTCTTGCTTCTGTTATTTATTGACAAGTCACTTAACGTTTCTTAATGACATCCAAACTTGAGTAGTCTTAAACGTTTGATGCATCTTTTCAAATTTTCTAGAGAATGATAAAGTGTGTCTCATTTTAATCATAGTAACGTGTGTTTTAGCGAAGCTCACTTTGAGATAACTTTCCATTTCTTTATAATTTTGATTTATATATAATTCTAAAGAGACATTAATATTATAAATATTTTTCAGTTAAATTGTAATGATTAGATTCCCTTTAAAAGTAAGTTTAATAAACATTTTTATGATCAGAATAATTTTTTTTATTAAGATTCACTATTTCAATTTGAATTCTAACTAGATTTGTTTTTCTACAAAAATATTTTTTTTACATTGGAAATGTTCTTTTAAACTAAAAGATATTAATATTTAATTCTGAGGAAATATTATGCATCATAACACTGATTTTTAAAATATTTTTAAGCATTTATTCTTATCTTTATTATTGGTTAGCCAATACTCTTAATACTCTTCTCTTATTCCCAAAATAATTACAGTATTTTTCTCAAAAGTAACTAATAATTCTCACTTGTTAACGAAACACTATTTTGTATTTCTAATTATTTTCAAGTAGATTACATCGTTTATATACGTTGCATATCAAAATAATTTATTTTTTGAAACTGAAGTTATTTTAATAAAATTATTTAAGCAAATGACATCAATACAAATTAATAAAGAGATACACTTAAATTATGATAGCAGTTTCCACTTATTGAAATAAATAATATATAATAATTTAACTCTTTAATAAATGCATTTTCAGTAGTTTAATGACTTTTTTTTATAGATAAGCAAAAATAAATAATTATTTTTGTACACAATTTATTATAATTTTACTTTTTTTTTTACATTTTAGTAATTATTTTGCTCATTATAGTAATCGTCATATAAAAAATTGATTTAATTATTCTTGTAATCTATGTTTTTGTTTTAAAATGTCAAATTGGTTCTCAAGTTGTTTTTAGTCTCAATTTGATTTTTATTTTTAAAAAATTGATGCAATTTAATTTTTTTGTTAAATTTTTTGAAATGGATCAATAATTTTTCATCAATATTAAAGTTGTTAATAATGATAATTTATTTTATTTGATGTAATTAACATAATTCTGGTGTCAATTTTGATGAAAAAATCTTGAGCCACTTCAAAACATTTAATGAAAAAAAAAACTAAATTACATCAATTTTTCAAAAATTAAAATTAATTTGGGATTAAAATACTCGAGGACCAACCTAATACTTTTGTACGAAAACATGGAAAAAATAGTAATTAAACCTAAAAAATATAATTACATTTGTATTTTATTACCATAAAAAGATGTGTACACACAAATGGAATAACTGCTATCTTTTTACTAATATTCATTATTATTTTTATTTGTGTGAAGCATTTTAAACTACAGTTTTTTGGTTACAAAAAGTATTGTTAACATTTGCCCAAACTTTAATAAGCAGAATCTAAGTATAAAACGAGTCCAGATTTGTATAAAACGTCAAAATCAGTGGTAATCAGTGTATTATAAAGACATAGTAAAAAAACAACACAAAAATTCAGCAGAGAAATTCGTATAAAACTTACATATCATATATGTGATTGGATACTACCTGGCTACATTATTGAAGTTCCTTTCTATATGTTGTGAAAAAAGAAATTGCAGTGATCGAAGGAACTAAAGGCAAAACAAATTAAAAGTGTCTAACTAATCATGAATCTCAATTCCAAATAAAAATGTTTATGGGGAGTGTGACTACTCACTCCCTCAAAGCTTGCAATGAATGAAAAAAATAAAAATTGTGTTCACAAGTAATAAAATGGTTGCTGCAAGCTCATCATTATATACATAACTTGTTGGTCCTCTAGCTTGTGCTAAATCACACTCTGCTTTTAGTAATGTGGTTAATTTTTCTAACTTTTGCTATACCTCTTCTTGGCTTCACTGTACAAGATAACTCCACTGACAGTGAGTGCATAGCCAAACATCCCCATCACTGAAATAGGGTTTTTGAATATCAAAATTGAGACCACCACAGCTACTGCTCCCTTTGCATTTCCCAATACCTGAAAAGATGCAACAGTGTCATTCTGATTCACTATATGACACTGGTATAGTTGTTCATTTCCAAATACCAAGAAAACTAGAAGTTAAATTCTTGTGGTCCATTCAAATACAGAGCAATGAAACGTTTTCAGAAGGATGCTCAACAAATGTTGTTGGCTTCCTTTTTAGAATTTAGTATGTGATATGCAGGTAATATGTTGAAAGAAGTTCTTAATCTGTCAAGTTATTTCATTTAGAAAAATTTAGGATTGTGGCATTACAACATACCTGAAGGGTTAGTGCACTTGTATGTTTCGTCACCAAAAAATTAGTCAGGTTCACAAAATATGCAAGAGAAGAACTGAGAAGCAGATACCAAAAAATTCTGATATCCTTTTTGGCAAGATCTATTGTGATCCCAATCACATTTCCCTCCATAAACAATGTGGTAGGAAGTAAGACCATCATTGCTATAGGAGCCATATAAAGCAGCAGGTTCATAGAATTCAACTTTTCTCTGCAAATCATCAAAGTAATTTTTATGTTGGTTTACAACAGATGTATATAGCAGTAGCACTTTGAGCAATTCAGAACCTAGAAGTTCCTCGTATCAATCATCTTCTGAAAATAAGAAAAAAACAGATAAAATCATTACCCCTCTGAGGACAACAAAATATCCTGAAGCACTGATTTGAATGCTCTGGCAGCAGTCGATGAAACACAGATTACAAATCCAAACAGATGAAAACTTGGTTCACCCTGCAAGATAAGTGTTAAATGTGAGATTGGGGGAAAACAAATTGATTCCTGGAGAAATTAGAAAACGAGTCATGTTGGCAAATGTTTTGATGCGATTTGGAAGAACATTAGAATAGTTAAGATTAAGAAATAAGAAGAAAATAGTGGCTTGAAGAAATTTATTAGGAACAAGGGGTAAATATGGGCTGTCACTCATGAAACATATGTTCTTATTGTAATACTGAGCTCAAGGTGTTTGCTAAGCTTGATTTCACTCCAATACCCTTTGTTTTGCAGTTTCATAGAACTGATTTTAAACCAGTGAATGTGAAGGAAACGTGTCCTTAAAATAATCACAACAACAAATCCAATTGATCACTCGGGTTAATTATGCAAGCAAATTCATAGACAAAGTATTTGAAATAAGATCAGTTCTGACAAAGCCGGTTCTAAAAAAATTCTCAAGTATCTAAACTTGCCAAAACAAAAATTGTCAAGAATGAATTTCACATCGTAACATAAATTAATTATGCAAATGGTACACTTTAACAAGGAATAGCCTTCTCCTTATATCTTTTTATTTCTCTTTGATAGAATCTATTTAACTTTCTTTTATTTCTTAAATATCTAGAGTGTTCGACAATTTTTATTATATTTTCGCTTTAAAAAACTCTCAAATTCTTCTAACTTATTCGGCACACAGCAAGATAAATCGAAGAGTCTTTTAGTCAATAACTTTTCAACCCAATAAATGGAAAAAAGTTGTTATGCTGGTAAGTATATACAATAACTAATGAAGATCGCGAAAATTTCTCCATTACAGTATCTAAGCTCTTAAATTTCTCAAATAAACTTAGACATATACGCACATTAACACAAAACAAATAGAAATTCACTCTATTTTACTTTCCAATTTAAAGTGTCTCCAAATTTCTCTTACTCCAAAATTTATACTTCTATCTCCCATTCTGGAACTCAATTTTATTTTTATGACACAACATCCCTGAATTTAACAGAGTAAATTAACAAACACTTTGAATTGTGTATTGTAAAAGTTAGGAATCGAATTGAAAATCCAAAAGAAACCAAAAATTGAAGAGGAAAATGGATTACCCCGCTGGCAATGATGACTCCTGAGACAACAGGCAAGAGCGTGGCATACGTGACCCAGGCCTCTCTCTTGCTGGTGACGGCGTAGGCGAAAACGGCGGTGAAGAAGGGGGTGGTGGAGCCGATGGCCTGGTTAAACGAGACCGGAATGAACCTGAGCGAAGCGTTGCCGCAGACGACGGAGAAGGAGAAAACGACGCTGAGTGCGACGATCTTCCAGAACTGCGCCTGCGAGCGCAGGCTCTGCAACGGAACCATGTCCGTTACGGAAATAACGTAGCTGAGAAGCGAACTCAGGAGCATGTGACACGTGGTGAGGAAAACCGGGAACCGGAAGCCGTAGTTGCTGAGCAAGTACTTGTTGAGAAGGAGCACACCGATGTTGGAACTGTACCAGCCGGTCACCACTCCAATGGTTGCCCACGGAATCTGGCTCATCCTTTTGTCAATTCCCGGTGGGTTATAAACTGAAAAGCGGTTTTTGATTTTTTTTTTTTTGTAGTTGAAACGGGGTTCTGCGATTGGGGAACACTGGTGGTGGTGTGTAACGTGTTGGTAATTAAGAAGAAGAGGGAGAGAAGTGATTGTTGGAAGGTGCAGCGTTCATGCCAAGTGCATGCAGAAAATGGGATTATTCATAATGCTGAGGGTGGTTTCGTCATTTTGGTGGGTTCACGTTCGTTTTCAGAGCTCCGGAATTGACACTGAACTTGCCATTTGGTGTGAAGTTCTCAGAGGTCTTATTATGAAGATTGCTGCCATCAAACTTTAAACAAAAAAAAAAAAGAAAAAAATTGGATGAAGCGGCTTACGCAAAAAGCATAAAAAAGGTGCAAATTTCTTTCTAAAAAAATCAGTATAAAAAAAAAAGTCAAATACAATTTTTAGTGTAGAGTATATTTTGAAAGTCAAATATAACTTTAATTTAGTACATTTTAAATTAAGATTGTGTCTTGATTTTAATTCATTTTTTATATAAATTGTGTTAAATTTACATAATTTAAATTTAAAATGTTTTGAACCAAAGATGTGTGACATTAACATAACTTTAATTTTAAAAGTAATTTATTATTTTGATACGTCTTCAACTTTTACAATAATTTATACTAAAATTGTACTACTTTAACATGATTTCTTTAAGATAAAATCTTACCACCTTGACAGGACTTATCAATTTTTGTAATTTTCAAAAATTATCCATTATGTAAATTTGTAGAAAGTAGTGCGCCAAAATCGTGTTTTACCGGCATCTTATACATTGCATATTGACCTAATTTTGGGAATTAAATTACAAATTATAGCATGTTTTGATTACTGACGAAGAAAAGAGTTCAATTTCTTTGTTGAATTATTTTCCTGTCTTTTATTAAACATTAAAAATATATTATTTTAATATTTTAAAAATAATTTTAATATATTTTAAATGCTTATTAATACTTTTTGAAGGCACAGCAACATAGGAGTCACATCACTAGAAATGTATTCGTGAAAAACAAAGGAAACACTTTAGCTAATACTGCAAATCCAATTATATTCTGACAAGAAAGTGGAGTTACTTAAATTGCCGGCCTCGAAGTTAATCACAAGAACATTTGGCTGAATATATGTATGCACTTCTAATATACGTCGAGTATATAATTGTTGATTAATATTTTTTTAAGCCAATTAAGTTTTCCCCCCTAAATTTAAATATTTTTAATTAAATATATGTCGATTAATATTTTTTTTCTTAATTGTATAATATAATCATTATTTAATTTTGTCATTTCACTCATTTGTTTCCACATGTTAGAAAAATAAGATTTTATAGTCAATATAAAATTATATTATATATAGATAGCATAAATCGATGAACGAGTTTTATTGGTTTGAACGTCTTGAATAATGGGATTACCACTTTTGTTTGGTAATTTTTATATCATCACTTACAATATGTTCTTTTTGATATGATAAATTTTGGAGAGAGTGAGAGTATGGATTCGGATGAATTTATTGGTGAAATTTATATTATTTTTTTTAAGGAATTTGAAAATGAATGTAAGTGAATTTGAAAATGAAATTTGTGAAAGGTTGTAAATGAGTTAATGGATGATGTGATTCATTAAAAAAAAAAGTTTTAATAAATAGAAAGAAAAGATTACAAAATTGTTCTTATTTTTTAAATTATTATAAAATATTTTTTGAATTGGTTAAATTTAATTTTTACACAATATATTCATAATAGTTTTGAAAAAAAATAATTAAAGTAAATAAATAATACAATATATTTGGTACAAAAATAAATATTAAATATTTAGATATTAAATATTATTTTGTTTAATAATAATACTAACAATCATATTTATGTTATAAAACATAGGAGAAAAAGAGAATAGAGAGTAGAGACTGATTTTTTGTGTGTAATTATCAATAGGAGAAGTCCCTATTTATAGATACAAAAGACAACCCAAGGGATACAACTCAATTGTTACAACACTAATGATAACATCAATAGCAATCAATCATAGGTAACTACTAGAACTCAATGGACATCTATACATTTCATAACACTCCCCTTAGGTATCCAATGATCAGAGAATGTGTTTCGTTAAAACCTTACTAGGAAAAACCCTTTGGGATAAAAACCAAGTTAAGGAAAAAGAGTACATCATTCTTCATTCTTCGATATAATATTATTCATCAGATCTTCTTCATTTCTCTCCCTCATGTAAACTTTCATCTTTAAGATGTCAGAGCCAAACTTATGAAGAAATATCTTGTTTGTGATCAATTATTGTGAGGATCAGATAAATAACCTGCATCTACATAACTCATTTGATTTTGAATCATTTTGATAAAATAAGGTTATATTCAAAGTACCCTTAAGGTAACAAAATATTTTTTGCACTAATTAAATGTCTTATTGTAGGTGAATAATTATATCTTGCTTAACAAATTTATAACAAATATTATATCAGATCGAGTATAATAAGAAAAATACATTAGTGCTCTTATAACATTAAAAATATGGTATTTCTTAACCAAGAAGTTCTTCATCATTGTTAGGTCTAAAAGGACATTTATTAACATCTAACAACCTCACAATTGAAGTGTAAAA
>Ga0214542_1003548_pt1 | contig 31718 bp, 27 predicted proteins | sample CNSS1metaG_FD_160096 | JGI IMG/M metagenome (GOLD analysis project Ga0214542, IMG submission 160096) | Root nodule microbial communities from cowpea collected in UCLA plant growth center, Los Angeles, California, USA - CNSS1 | ecosystem: Host-associated > Plants > Roots > Nodule | place: USA...
AAAAAAATAAAAATAAAAAAAAAAAAAAAAAAAAAGCAGGCGGGCCCGCGGGCCCGCGGGCCAACCTTTATGCGGGGCGGGCCAGAGTATGCGGCCCGCATAAAATGTGCGGGGCGAGGCGGGCCGGCCCGCGGTGTGCGGGCCTTATGGGGGGCGGGCCTAAACGGGGCGGGCCGGCCCGCATTGCCACCCCTAGTATGTATCACTCTCCGCTCCATCGAAAAAAAAAAAAACTTGTTTATTTTTTTTTTCACCAAAGTAGTGATCAAAGAAATAGAAGTTTTGGCACGGACATAAAAGGTTATATAACTCTTATTTCATATCTAAGTTCACCTACCCATTTTCCCTGCAACTTCCCCACCTTAGTATCTTCTTCAAACTTTCGCCAGCCAATTTCTTTGACATCACAATAGGACTATGTTCCTTAGTAGAAGGTTGGACAAAACCTTAAGTCTTGTTCGTTTAGATGCAGTTTATCTTTAGCCCGTTCAATCACAAACTTTTAATCTTTCTTTTAGGGGTAGGCGTGTCATCATGGTTTTGGATTTTTCAAAATCCTATCTAGATCCCGTAAATTAAATTTATAATCTGTATCTATTTTAACTAAATCAATTATATTTGGATTTTTTCTATCTAATTTAAATTTTATTAAATTTAGATTGAATTCACTTTGTCAATTAGATTCAATTTAGTGATATTAACCTTATAAAACTGACAATTAGTTCTATTATGCTCGGATCAACTCACTTCGACTTCGACTCGGATTGACTCAGTTTGACTACTCGTGTGAACTAGGGTTTGGGTTGCCTCACCTTAACCTCGACCAGAGCTCACTTGAGTCAACCTGAGCCCAAACCGACTTGACTCATCTTGAGCCTTGAGCAATTCATTTCAACTAAACTGTTAACCTGATCCGTCTCAACTTGACCTTAAGTTGTAGCCAACTGGACTTTGTTGGGTAAACTTAAAGGAGGGTAGTTGAAAAAAATGCAAAAGATAGGAGTGCTTCTTAGTAATAATTATGGAATTCATTTAACTGTGTTTAGATACAGTTGGGTAGTTGCGCTTAAGACTAGAAGTTCATAATAGTATTTTGGTAGTAGTTGGATAACTCTATTAATTGTGGTTTGGTAGTAGTTATATTTAATGTATGTGGTTGAAGAGTCAAGTTAAAGGACCAATAAATAGTGTATGTACTACTCAATGTAAGATACAACAAGTCTTAATATACAGAGTGTTTATAAAGAAATACTTGTTTGTCAACAAATTAGCATCACAACTTGAGAGCCTGAGTAGTGTTTGAGAGTTAGAGAGTGATTAAGAGAGAGTGTTTGAGAGTTAGAGAGTTTGAGTAGCCTAGCTAATAGCATGCCCCTGCCTAAAATATGAGAGTTAGAGAGTTTGAGTATCACTTAAGATTAAGCGTCAACTATGAAAGCGGGACTCTGGAGATGAAGATTTTCCTTACTTTTTGGGAAGTATGGAATGTGGTCGAAAATAGGCACCAAGAACCAGAGGATAGAAGAACATACAATTGCCCAGCTTGCTGTGTTGAGAGTAATGCGAGTGAAAGACAAAGTATATGCGTTGTACCAAGTTGTCGATGAGTCCAACTTTGAAAAGATAGCAAATGCTAAATCTTCAAAAAAAGCATGAGACATATTGGATAAGGATTATAAAGGGGATAATCGTGTGAAGCAGGTTAGGCTTTAAACTCTTAGAAGCGAACTTGAAACCATGGGGATGAAAGAGGCTGAAAGAGTTGTCGAGTACATCTCTCGTGTTGAGAATGTGATGAACTAGCTTAGAAGGAGGAATGGAAAGACGCTATCAACTTACTGAAAGGTGGAGAAAATCTTAAAGTCGTTAACCGTGACTTTGAAAATATTGCTTGCACAAACAAGATGTCCAAGTACTTGTCAATGATCTCAATGAAAGAGCTTACCAAATCACTTGAGAAGCACATGAGCAGCGAAAAACAAAGAAGAAGGAGGAGTTTCTCATCAAACACTTCAAACAAAGGAATAATATTCTAATATTAATAATTAATTAAATCTAAGATAATTTAAATATATTATCTTTTTTAGTTTTTTAAAACGACTTTCAAAAGTAAAATCATTGCAAAATTTTGAATTTTAAAAGGAATAATATTTCCAATACGTCATATTATATAAATCAAGACAAAAGACTTGTTAATTTTTATAAAATAAAGAGTAATATTAAATATAAAAAATCATATGCAAATAAAATTACAATTAATTATATATTATGAAATCCGTTTTGTCATCATACTTAAAAAAATTTGAAATTGGACTTTTTTTTTTATATATATATATATATATATATATATATATATATATATATATAAAAGATGATTTTTTCCCATATTTATTTTTTAATTTTATTTTTTAAATAATTTTTTTAATAAAATAGTTATTTTACCAATTTTATCTATGCCTTCTTTTTTTAATTTAATCGTTGTTTTTCGAATTGACCTCTTTCTAGACATAACCTTTTGAAATTAAAAAATTAATTATAAAATAAAAAAAAAACTAATTATAATAAAGTTATAAAGATTAATTATATTTACTTTTATAATTATCTATATATATATAAAGTGATTGTTTTTTAATGTTTTTTCTAATTTTACTCTTTAAATATTTTTTAATAAAATAATTATTTTATCAATTTTACTTCTTAAGTGATTTTTTAAAAATTTAACTGTTTTTTTTCAACATATCAGTTTTTTAAGTTTAATCACTTTTTTATTTTAAAAAATTAACTATAAAATAAATGAAAACTATTTATAATAAAATTATAAACAAAAATATTTAAATTTAATTTTATAATTATAATTATAATAACAATTTTATTTTTTTTATCATTATAAAAAAAGTGAACACATATGACATGTGTTTTTACTAGCATCAAAATTATTTATATTTAATTTTATAATTATAGCATTACCAATAATAATAATTTTATTATTTTTTATTACATTATATATACCTATATAAGGGATTCTTTTTGTCAACATTTGTTTTTTCATTTTACCCTTTAAATAAATGTTTTTTTAATTAAAATAATTACCATTTTAACACTTTCTAAAATTTAAACATTTTTTTTTATTTGACATTTGTTTTAAACTTAAATATTTTTTAATTAAAAACTTATGTAAAAAATAAATACAAACTATTTACAAAAAAGTTATACAAATTAATTATACTTATTTTATAATTATAATAATAACAATAATAAAAATTTTATTAATTTTATTATCATAACAAAAGTGAAAAGTGTGTGTTTTATTAGTATATATAAAGAAGATGTTTTTAGTGTTCATATTTATGTTACAAATTTTCAGTTTGAATAATTTTTTTAAATTAAAATAATTATTTTATGAAAATTATTTAGATCTAATTTTTTGATTATAATAATAATAGTTTTATTAAATTTTTTTTATTATAAAACATTTAACACATGAATTTTCACTAGTATATAAATAATTATTATAACATCTATGATAATATTTAAGCTTTAAATAAAATGTATAGATATAAATAATATAATTATTTTACACTTTTTTAAATAATATATAATGACAATTTTACACTTTTAATAATTTTTTTAAATTAAAGTAATTATCTTATCAAAATTATTTAGATCTAATATTGTAATTATAATAATAATACTTTTATTAATTTTTATTATTATAAAAAATTTCTATTATAACATCTTAGATATTATTTAATAGTATATATATAATTATTGTAAGATCTATGATATTATTTAAGATTTAAATAAAATATATAGATATAAATAATATAATAATTTAGAATTTTATTTTCATTTTTAATTATTAAATAATATAAAATTATGAAAAAAAAAAGTTCAAATCAATATTCCAAATTGTAAAAACAGTAATATTAAAAAACTAAAACAATAAAATTAATTTCAATAGCTTTATTTATTAAATACAATTAAAGTATTATCAGATCAAAATTAGGAGAACTGTATGTATTCATGAATATATTGTTTTACCTACCCTCCAAAACCCATTTGCTTTTAATAACTATATTATATATGAACTTAATTTTTAATTTTTGAAGGGAGATCTCCCATGAGAATTTACTATATTTAAACAGGTGTAAATATTATTTTGTAGGTAAGTTTTATAAGGTTGAATTAGAGTTATTCAAATATTTTTCCAGTAAGATTTCTTGTTTGTTAGACTTATCGTGTTATCTCTATTTTTTATATATTTATTGTTTATAAGATATATAGTCTTATACTCAAGTAGGGGTGGGCATGGATTGGATTTTTAATGATCCAATCCACATCTATTTTAGATCCAAATAATTAGATTAGATTTTTGACCCAAATCCATATTTTTAGCAAAAGTAGTTTGGATTTTTTTTAAAATCCAGATCCAAATATTTGGATCAAGATTTAAATCCAATCCAAATATTTGGATCAAGTTCAAAATCCATAATCCATTTTTTATAAAAGAAATTTAAGTTGAATTTTTTAAAACTTGTGTCATTAAGGCCCGGATGACCCGAATGGAGCCGACGACCTGGACGACCCAGATGGGCTCGACGACCCGAACAGGCTCAACGACCCGGACAGGCCGGACGAGCCCGATAACACGAACATGCTTAATGACGCGAACGGGCCAGACGACCCGAATGGGCCCGAAAACCCGGATGGGCCAGACAGGCCAGATGATTCGGATAGACTTGTCCAAAAAGTCGGGCCCAATCAGGTAGTCGAGCACGTTCGAGTCGTGGGGTCCGTCTGGGTCGTCGGGTACGTCAAGGTCGTCAGGCCCGTCCGGGTCATCGGACCGATCCGGGTCATCGGGCATGCCGGGTCGTCAGACCTGTTTGGGTCGTCGAGCCTGTCCGGGTCGTAGGGAGCGTTTGGGTCGTAATGCCCGTCCGGGTCTTCGTTTCGTCATGTCATCTAGGTCGTAAGGCCCATGTAGGTTGTCAGGCTCGTCCGGGTCGTCAGGCCCGTCCGGGTCGTTGGGCTCGTTCGGGTCGCCGAACCCATCTAGGTCGTCCGCCCCATTCGGGTCTTTGGGCTCGTTCGGTTCGTTGGGCTCGTCCGGGTTCGTTCGGGTCTTTGGGCTTGCCTGACCCGTTCGGGTCTTTGGGCTGTCTGACCTGTTTTCGTCAGTGGTCCCGCCTGGTCCGTTCGGGTCTTTGGGTCCGCCTGACCCCTTCGGGTCTTTGGGCCTGCCTGACCCGTTTGGTTCTTCAAGTCCGCTTGACCCGTTCAGGTCATCGAGCCTGCTTGGCCCATTCGGATCTTCGAACCTGCCTGACCCGTTCGGGTTTTCGGGCCCACCTGGCTCATCTGGTCATTGGGCCCGCCTGCCCCGTTCGGGTCATCGAGCTCACTCGAATTTTTCAGATCGTTGGGCCCATTCGGGTCATTGGGCCCGCCTAGCCCGTTCATATCTTTAGGCTCGCCCAACCTCTTATGGTCGTTGGGCCTGCCCGATCCGTATAGGTCGTTGAGCAAGGCCTGTCCAAGTCTGAATTTAGCATAGTCCATCTCAACCTTTAGTCTAACCCAACTAAAAATTTAAATTGAAAATTTGCATTGGATTTTTTGGATTATCCACATTTAAAAATCTTGATTTATAAAATGGAAATCCAATCCATAAGATATATAAAATGTAAATTAGATTGAAATCCAGATCCATTAAATGGATTTTAAATGGATTGGATTTTTAATAAAATGAATTATAAATGGATTGGATTGGAGCAAAAGTGGATTGGATCAAGAAAATTAAATTTTTTGTCCACCCCTATACTCAAGATATATATGTCTTGTCATGAAAATATGATAGAGATTTCACATTATAATAATAATTATTATTAACCAATACACCACTCATATATATATATATATATATATATATATATATATATATATATATATAATTAAAAAATTATGCATTAATTATTTTTAAAAGTTGTTAAAAAATGATAGTCAAATAATACTACTAATAATAAAAATATGAATAATCTAATAATAATTATTAGAGAAATAATCGTACTAAGAAATGTATATATGAATAAAAGAATATTAATCAGACCCAACAATTCTTATAGCAATAAGAGATAAAAAGTAAATCAGGAAAGGAATAGAAATTTCCTAAGTTGAGACATGTAGAGTCCTGTCCTTAGAGAGAAAGCGTCCTTGCTATATATCGACACTTCTCTCCCAAGATACAACGTCTTGTCAAATCAATCGAGTGGCACTGAATTACCTCTAAACCTTATGAACACCAATGTTTTAAAAGATAGTATAGAGAAGATGATAAAACATTTAAAATATGAGCTCTAGGCTCTGGTGTTTGTTGTGTTTATTCTGATACAAATAGGGGGGGTTTATGGGTACTATAGAGAGACTTAAGAGTCATTTGATTAGATAAAATATTGATTCGTAATAAAATTATAACTGTTAACCATAAATAACATTCATCCATAAAATTTAAAGTCCACAAAAATATTAGTAACCCTAGGATAATATTTAATTATATAGTTTTAAATTATGTTAAATATTTCCAACAATCCCCACATAATTTTAATAATATAAAATAAAATAAAATATATCATCTTTTAAAACAAAATATTTTAGTTCAATGTAAGGAACCTTTCGTGTTTGAGCAGTACACCTATGGATGTCATAAAAATCTGTACATGCGGGTATCCGCTGATAAAATCCGCAACGGATAGGAAGTCAATATTGTAAATAGATATCTGTACATAACAAATATGAATATTTTTCATACCTGCATGTTAACGGAACGAATAATACTACAAGAAAATAATGTATTTGCGAGGGAAGAACCCCTAGCCAATCCCTCACTAATCCTTCCAAGTACCACAATAAGATACATACAAGGTATTGGAACAAAAGCTGCCCACCCACCCATGCTAAATGAATGAATATGAAATCCATATTGCAAGTCCTAAGAAAAAGAATATGGCTATTGAAGCCAATGTGTAAATGCAACATAATCGAAACCACAAAAGAAGAAACAAAAAACACTACAAAGGCTAAACGAAAGGGAACACAAGTATAAAAAGCCAAAAACATAAAACAAGGTCACCTGGTTAGTTCTCTGCAAACATTTTCCTCTGGGCCTCCACCTTCATTCTTCATGGCTCCTCCTTCCATTCTCTCGGCCATTTCTCCGCGTAAAACCTTATCCCTAGTTGTTATAAAATGCTTATAATCTAAGTGATACTCTTCCTCTAATGCATGTTGCAGCATGCCTCCTAAAACCCTTGCCTAGGTAGTTCACGATTTTAGGTTTTGTAGATTTAAAACCAATATTGTTGAACCCATGTCCACTCACACACCAAACACATACTCTAACTACTAAGCCACATGTCCTCCTATATGATATAAAGAACATCACTAATTTATAAACGCATATATTCTTCATGCTATAATTAAATAAATAAATAAAATAAAATAATAAAACAACAAAAGTTCTTATAAAGCATCAAGCACTTTTACACTTCACCTAAATACTCTAAGTTTTTCCTAGGTTTTACATGATTCGTTGACATAGAATTTATAGTCACAAAAGCATATAATGTTAATTTAATATAATTGTCAGAAACCTCTTTTAAAATTATTAGAGTTGGTTTTAACTACTTCCAAATTAATTTAAAAAGAAAATCTCATTCAATATTTAGTGACAATTATAACTACCAGGAAAATATAACTTTTTCAAAAAGAAATTTATTCAATATTTAGTAGCGATTGTAATGGTCACCAAAGTAATTTTTTTTTATAAAATAAAAATAAATGCAACAAACTTAACCAAAATACAACTAGAAAGAAAATAAATAAACGTACATAGAAGAAAAGTTACATAAAATATATAACTTTTCTAAATGTAAAATAAAGGACCTATATTTGGACACTAAAAACATATGCAAAAGAAATTAAGGGCTTAAAAAAGTAGGGACACTTAATAGTCTTTGGAAACTTGGACCCTTCACTTATCTCCTAATGGTCTTTGTAATCATAATATTCATTTACTTTTGCAATCATTAGTGTATATCAACACCCCCAGCCGGCCCTTTGGCCAAGCGACCCTAGGATAAACGGCCGAATGTCGCCCGCTACAAGTGGACTATCCAGCGGTTTGTTGATGTTGCAATCTTTTTGGAGTGATTTTAGGGAGCTCACAATCGAACGACCCCGAGGACAAGCGGTCGATCGGTTACACTTCATGTAACTGAAAATCACATTTAAATCCCTCTTAATGTAAACACCGACAACGCTGGCCATGACTGACCATTCTCATCCAACTATTTGAGTGCAACAACATGACGATCAGGTTGCGGATATGAAGAAGCATCAGTCGGGCAGATCAAAAGATAAACATCAATACATCTGAAGATTAAGGTAAAAAAGGTCAGTAATTAAGTTTAAAAAACATTTGGATCGTAATTAATAATACCTTAATCACATGCCCATACCAAAAACTATAAATAGGGGCCCAAGGTAAGTTGGTGAGAACTTTTATCTTGCATTTTTTTACAACATTAATTACATTCACCCAAACAGACTTGAACTGACTTAAGCATCAAAGCCTAATTGACAGGTACCCCAATCGTCTGGACAACTGAACGGGAGGAAATGAAAGAAGACCGAACGGAAGAAGTTGAAAAAAAAAAAAAAAGGAAAGTTGAGTGAAAACAAATTAAGTGTTTTAGATAGGTGTTTGATCCTTACACCAGAAACAATAAGCATACTTCAATCTTGAATTAAAATGAAAATTAATCTCTAACCAATTAATTGATTACTTCAAGTAGCAGTCAATTATCTATACAAAATCATATTTTGAACACTCATAAAATAATCATTAATATTTTAAGATGATCAATTATCTTGTTTATGATAACTGCTTATGATACAAGATAAGATAATCAAATATGTATGCAAATGATATTTTTAACAAAAATAAATTATATTTTAAAGTGATTGATTGTTTTATCAACATTATTAAACTCAATATTTATGCAAATTCGTGAAAACTTTTACAACTCAGACAGAAAACTCGAATTCTAAACTTGTAAGACTTTATTTCACATAAAAAAATATTAAAGAATAACCAAGAGGTTTGTCAGAATGAATATTAATCAGATTAATCAGTGTTTAGCTTTTGATAAAATAAAATAAAATAGAGGGAGAGTGAGAGAGAAAAGAAAAGACACAATGAGATAATAATATATGCTTATGTTATTATTGGGGAAGAAAAAGAGATTTGTTGTATATTTTGCAACAACGAGTCTTTTCCTGGCAGTAGCCACCACGAGGATAGGAAATATTCACGCACTCTTTGTTACAAACATTGTTATCATGACAACTCCCAAAGTCGATGAAGCAAATAACCAACTCTCCTCTATCACTTCTCACATTATTCTCAATATCCCTACCTGAACACACAACCAAACCAATGCACATCATTCCCAAAAAAACTATGTTAATATTTACATTCATCATCTTCAAACCCATTCTCTTGTTATCTTCTCTACTTCCCAAAACTAAACAATCTTGGATGGATTACCACCACTCTTCCATCCTATTTAAACACCATAAACATTAATAATGCTACTTAATGGTCACTTTCACTTTTTGGAAGTCAACTCTTTTAATGTTCATATTATTTCGTCACTGTCATTGATGAGACTATTTTTCTTATCCAACACGTCTTTAATGAAAATAATAAAAGTGACTTGTCCTCTTACATTAATTACAATATCATTTTGTATTAACGATCAGTTCACATTTATTAACACGTGAAGAAACTTAATCAAGATGACAGAGCAATTGAATAGTCATGCCACATAGGTAACGAAAAATAATTAACAAAAAACAATTAATGAAAAATATTAACTATTTCTAATTAATTTAACATAAATAGTTTCTTTTATTTTACATTATTGTATTATGTATTCTTCCTCTCTTTTTCTAAATATACAATTATGGCTAAAAAAATATAACAATATTGATATAATAATAATTTAATAATAATAATAATAATAATCGATGCTCCACTCATAGATATTTACTTTTTTATTAATGTACATATTCGGTCCACAAATTTACTAAAGAGTTTTGCCCAACAATGTCCAATCAATATTATTGGCCTAAAATGGTTAAATAATATTAACCGAGATATTTGTTGGTACAATCACTATATATTAATATAATAATATTAACTGAGATATTTGATTACATCATAAATATCTTTTTATAACATATATCGATAAAATATATGGTTAATCTGGTCAAATAATATATTATTGTTATTATCATGTTGATTTTAAATAAATGTGGTAATTTTTTAATATCTTTATTGCATAACATATTTCATAAGGCCGAGAAACCCTATAAGTACGCATGGTATTTTTCCAGGAAGTACAATTATAATGCATGTTAACTATTCTACTGATATAGATTCTAAAACTTTTTTACTACTTGAGTGTTAGATAGTCTTTTATAGGTGTATCTCCTCCTTTGAAACAACGAGGGATTCAATTCTAGTTATCAGAAACATTCAAGAAACCACTAAGATCTTGTCGCCTGTCCATAGATCCATGCCTCGAATCCTGCTAAGAACATTTGGCGCCAACTATGGGGTCCAATTAAAACTTTATCTTGTCTTAACATTTGATACGTATGCACTTTACTAACTTTTCCTCTCTTGATGTTAACCATGTCTGATGGTGATTCATGAAAGCAAGCAAGGCTCACAAGAATGGAACTGACCAACATGAGAAGCGTTCAAATGGTCTTAACGCTATCCTTCACCTTAATGTTATCGACATCATTGTCGACTCGTAGGTAAAATGTGCATGTGTTCTTTTGAAATCTCCAAGGGTGATTCACCTTAAACATGTTAACATGCCAACCTGATTAACATGTGGGACAAACACTTTCGAACACGTAATTAAGTGTGTGTAAATATTGAAGAACCTAAACATTGTGTAAATATTGAAGAACCTAAACATGCATTCTGACGGGGTGCTACCCTCTATAAATCTAAATGACTAGCGTGATCTTTATAATCTATAACTATATATGCATTTATTAATGCCATTATTCCCACACTTGCAACACCATTCTTCTGGGAGGAACTCAAAGAAAATTAGTAAATCTGGATGGAGTGAAATGCAAACCTAAGTGAAAGGAACATATGAAAGCTTATTAGCTACAAGATTGGCACACTAGTTTTACCAAATTATTAAAGCTATAGATGCTAACTCGACCAATGCCAAAATAGAAGATGTGAAGTTGTTAGAGAATGGGCTTGGATCCCAACAAGATGAAGAAAAAGATTGAACAAAAACACATGTACATTTTGTTGGCAAAGAAGAGGATGATTGAGATCATTCTTTAAGAGTAAAAGTTTGATGATAATAAAAGCAAGTTCAAAGAGAGGGCAAAAGATATTGGAAAGACTATTCTATTAATGTATTTGATTAAACCTTTGAAATAAGTCATATATTAGTGAACAATTTGTATGTAGGACTTAGCTTAGAGAGTCATAATAGTAACTTTTGATATAATCGATTATCTTAAGTGATAATCGATTATCACTGACAGTTGTAACTTGACTTTTTAGATTCGTGACCTAATTTTCAAAAGTTTATATATGTTTGTGCTAAACATATTTCAAAAAAACAACCTTTTTGTCAATCAGAAATTTAGTGTTGTGCTTGCAAAGAAACTTTCTGTATGTTTGAAAAGTCTAGTGTGGGTACTGTAAGACTCGAAAAAAAATTAGAGCAATTAGGTGAAGATATAAAGAAAAGTTGTTGATTTTTTAAGGAGAACTTTTTGATAGAGACCGTACCCCACCAAATTAAAACATATTAAATGCAGTATATGAAAGTGAACCAAGTCGTCTCCCAACGACCAATATTTTCATTCAAAGCGAAATTTCCAGATGACCACAACAATAACACAAGGGGGGGGGTTTGGCAGATTTACGGATGCAACGCACAATTGAAAACTTCAATGCAGATGTGTAAAATCAATGTAAAAACAGCGTTGATTCTTTGCTTCAAATGAACATCCACCAATCACGGATTACAACTCAAAATTGTTATATTAACTCTAATGAGACTCGAATTAATTACTAAGCGCAAATGAACTCGAACTCAAGCGCAATTAAGCAAAGCACACAACCATGAATTTGCTACATTTCACTAAGCATGAACACATAATGATTCCACTTTGCAAATTAAGCAAAAACAGAACGGTTTCTTCATTTAAACCCAACGTAAATTCAAAATTGAGAGATTAACATAACTCCACCGAACAAAACACTAATCTCAAGGTTTCAATCCATTTTCTGCAAAGAATCAACACGCAAATTTAGTTCCTCATGGAATCCAAATAAGGCTTAAACATAAATTTTGATTCAACCATCCAAATGAGTGCAAATTGATGCAGAAAACCTAAATTGGTGCAGGAATCGAAAATGAGCAAGGAAAGAAAGGGGCAACAACGAAAACAACAACAAAAAATGAGAATACTTCAATATAAATGTTACCCAAACGGTAGAAAACGTTAATACAACTTCAATGTGCTGTCCAAGGCTCATAAAACTTGAAAAACCAATGGAAAATGTGAAAAATCCGCTTGTGCCACCATGGGTCACCTTCCAAAGCTTAATAACAACAAAAATGGAGGTTTGAGAGAGTGTGGAAGAAGAAGGAGCGGTTGGTCTCCCCCATGCAAACCTAATTTCGTGGTCATATCACCCCTGCCACTCAGAATTACGAAACTGTCATTATGAGCTGCAGAATTACAAAAATGCCACTCTGGGCCTCAAATGTTGACCTATTGACTTTGCTGACTTGGAAATGATGTGGCGACTCTCTTCAACTGAATATTGACGTCCAAGCTCTAAAATTGCTTCACCCAAATACCTAAAAATAATTAAAAACACAAATTAGGTCAAATAATGTGAAATTAGTCCAAATTCGAAATAGTGGCCCAATAAAGCCCAATAGATGAAAAACACTCTAAATATGAACAATTAAGCACTGAGCAACTGTCTAATGGGTACACAAAGGCTAGTGGAATGGAAGAAAATAATGACTCATCACTTTTGTTGGAGTAGTGATCACGTGGGCAAAAAAAGAGAAACACATTGAAAAAAATTTATTGATTTAAGTTGTTGTTATAATTATTTTATTTAATTATATCATGTGGAATATATGTGTTTATAAATTTGTGGTGTGCACATTATTATCATGAGAAAATGTGTAACTTAGTGGTTGGTGTATGCATTTGGCTTAATTAGATGCATGGGTTTGAACCTTGGTGGCATGGGAAAGAGGTAGTTTTTATTTTCCCTTGGAAAACGATCTTTTGACAAAGAAACAATTGACAAAACGTGAAAAAGTGACGTGTCTGATTTTTATTTAAAAAATAAAATCCATGTGTGATTGTAAAAGAAACTCTATCTTTATTGAACCCGAATGAAAAATCCTTCCACTATGCTTAACGAAAAATCCTTCCTCGCAGCAAAACCAAAATCCCTTCCTGACACCTAAACCAAAAACCCTTCTCGCACGTCGTGACCTCTTAAGGTTTGTTGCTCGAAATCCAAATATTGGAGCGTTCTTTCATTCGTTTTCTCCCGCCTCCCCAAGCTGTGTTGCTGGTGTCAAGGGTGGTCGTCCACAAGTGTGCAAAACAAACAATATTTAGAGTTAGTATCTCTCTTTCAATTTAGACTATATTCCTCCACGATTTCTCCCCCAAATTTACAAACCCCATTTTTTTCCACTGGTTTGTTCGTTGAAATGGTGATTATGGTTCATTTCTCCACGATTTCTCCCACAAATTTACAAACCACATCCCCAAATTTACGAACCCCATATTTGATTAATTTTTTTGTTCACTGAAATGTTGATTATGGTTTATTTGTGATAATTATTTTTTTTTCCATTTTGGACTCTTTGCTTCCAAGTTGTGACTTGCGTGTCGTGGATGACAGATGTGTTTGCTTCATTGGGTGGGTTTTGTTCTTGGAGGGTTGGTTCCATTTGACAGTGGAGGTTAAGTGTCATAGTTTCACAAAAAATGATTTTGAGTGATTTTTATTTTCATTTGTCTTGAGGATTTTATTTAGGAATTCCATATTTTTTTTAAATGCATTGTTCTGTTGTAGTTACACATTTTTGCAATGGTCAAATATGTTAAATGTATGCAGATGTATGTACACATACTTGTTGGATAAATGTTGTTTAATGAATTGTATTAGTAAGAAGCTAAATATTATTTGGATAAAAGTGGGGGATTTTGTCATAAGTCAAAGTTTCAATAAGAATTTGATACTTTTGAATTAAGTTCCTCTATTTTTGTAGTTGTTAGATGGTTATTTCATTACATGCACTAATGTTGTTGTCTTACTTTGAAAATGTATGCAAGTTGTTTTTTATGTACTTGTCTCACCAAAAGAGTTTGGTTCTGTACTTGTGAGAGAACTTTTCAAGCCTTCAGTGGTGGCTATGTTGAGAAGGAAGACGTGGGAGACAAGGATGACTTAAATCTTGCAGTTGATCAACAAGAACAGGACATTGATGAACTTGAAGAACAATTGAAGGAATTGAAAAGACTTATTCATGAAACGTAGGGTGAATGTAATAAGGGATTTGGAGGGCCTTCCCATGAAATTTATGACTATGTTGATGACATAATTGATGATGATGTTGCAGATGATAATGCCTGTTGCGATGCTCAGCCTAGTTTTCCCATTTTTGGTAAAAATATGGATGATGCCTAAAAAGGTCAAAAAGCAGCAAAGCTTGATAATGAAGACACAAATGATAGTGAAGAAAACAATATGTATGTTTGAATGAAACATCAACCACAATTACGTTTGAAGAATGCAGCAATTCGAACTCCATTTGCCTCATATCAAAGAAGGAAGTTCCGTAATTAGATGTTTATACTTGTTTATTTGAAATTTCTTGAGATAAAATAGTTGATCTTTTTTTTATTAGTAAGAGATCAAAATGTTTGTTATGAAAAAATCAGATAAATTTTTTGCTACATTATTATGTTGAAGAAGTTACTATGTATAAGAAAGTTACTTTTGTGTTCACCAAATTAGTCTGATTTATCAGGTTTGATGTGTCGCAAATTTGTACAATAGTGTGTTCAAAAATACTTACCGTGTTTGCCATTTAAGTAGTCATGGTTTTCCACTTAAACCTGCAGCATTTATTAGAACAATTTATTTTTCGCACTATATGCGCAGGACACACCCTTGTGACACACAATAACCAGAGATTTTTGGATAAGAAAGGTCGCCATGTATCCCTGGTGAAATGAAGTTCCAAATGAAATGGGCACCTCTCTACATAAATTACTTACTGCATTTGTCATTTAAGTAGTTAGTGTTTATCATTTAAACCTGGAACCTTTTTCTGAACAATTTATTTTGGAACATTATGTGCATGCCACAACATGGTGAGACCAAATTCTTGTGTTTTTTTTTATAAGAAAGGTTGCCATATGGGCCTTGTTAAAATGAATTTCAAATCAAATGGCCACCTCTATGTGGGAAACATGTTGTGCAAAATCTCCTATTGTGTTTGCCATTTAAGTAATCAGTCTTTGTCATTTAAACCTCCAACCTTTTTTCTGAACAATTTATTTTGAAACATTATGTGCATGCAACAGCCTGGTGAGACCAAATTCTAATAATTTTTTGATAAGAAAGGTCTACATGTGGCCTTGGTTAAATGGAGTTCCAAATCAAATGGCCACCTCTACGTGAGAAATATGTTGTGCAAACCCATGATCTATGATTTGCTCATTATATATTCATATTAATTGTAGTTGAGCAGGGATGATTTTTAGTGGTTAGCTTATTGAGTAAATTGTAAGCCCATAAATGTGCTTACTTATGACTTAAAAACTGCTAACACATGATCTAAGATTTGCACATTAGATATACATGTGAATTATAGTTAAGCATGGATGAATTTCAGTTGTTGGCTTGTGTAGTAAACTGTAAAATATGTGTTTACTTATGAATTAAGAATTGTCAGCCCATAGTCTATGATCTGCACATTAGATATCCATGTGAAGTTATTTGTTGTCCTTAATTTTTTGGTATAAGTATATACAGTTGATACGATACATGTTATTTTTTCATTTAAGTGATTGAAATGCACATACTCTTCATTTATCTAATTGAAATGTAGAGTTTAGTAGCCTTATAATGTTCATTTGGTTTACTATAACGAGTGATTTTAGTAAAGATAGTGATTGCAGTGGTGATAGCTAGGCTGATAGGAATATATGTTTCTTAAGGTATTCTACAATAGAGCACATAAACACTCCCTGGTCAGGAGTTCAACGCACGAGGTTTATGTCATTACTAATTTCCTTACACAATAATGCAAATACACAAATGTTTGGAAGTGGAGAAATTTTAAGCTACATTACACTATTTGACTTTGATTTAATTAAAATGACATGAAATATTCACGACAAATCTAATGAGTGGCTTTTTTTTTTCATGCAAAACACTGTAAGGTTAACGCAATCCTTCATTTTGGAAAGTATTTTGTACACCATGGCATAAACAAACAAGATGTTTGCTTCTTTTGTTCCTGTTTGGGAATGACATGGTTAGTCAAGGAGTCCATGACAGTAGTGAAGTTAATTCCCTCACTATTTTGACATGTTTATGTAAATCTTCTTTCAAACTTTTAGTTATGTGATTTTTTAGTTCACGTTAAATACAATAATATAAGCATATTAAAATGTGAATTTTCTGCATTGGTATGTTTTATTGAGACTCAAAGACCTGAGCAATAATTCACCTATTAACGCTCAGTTGGACATAAATAAGCTATAGACTCCATATTATACTTGATTTTTAACTGAAATCAATCTTGTGTGATTTTTAAATTTACAAAAGGAAAAGTACTGCACTTATTTAGGCTTAAATTCACATAAATAAGGCAAGGACTCCAACATTGTTGTTTAAATTTTTGGCAACTTTGCCTAACTTCAGTAAGTGAAAAGTTATAACGTGAGTTGCCACTTATTAGCCTTATGTTTGACACTTGATTCAAAAAATGGAATAAATTGTTTGTTTATTTTAACTTAACATGAGGACAAGTAATTCATTCTTTAACGAAAATAGAAACTCATCACAAACCATTTAATTGATCACTTAAATTAACATTCAATTATCTACATAAACCGTATTTTGAACAAGTGATATTTTTAACAATAATAAGTTATATTATAAAGTAATTGATTGTCTTATAAATATTATCAAACTCAAGATTTTATGTGAACTTGTGAGAGCTTCATAAACTCAAATCGTAAAATTGAATCTTAAATTTGTAAGAGTTTATTTTGCACACAAAAAAAATATTAAGAATAATCGAAGGATTTTTCAGAATGCACATGAGTCAAATTAAACATTATGTTTAGTTCTTTATAAAATAAAGAGAGGGGGATAGAGACAAAAGAAAGAGACATAATGTGATAATAAGATATGCTTATGTTATTAATGGAGGTTTTGTATTCTACAACAAGATTGATGACCATTTGTGCAGTGGCCACCAAGAGGATAGGAATTACTCATGCACTCTTTGTTACAAGCTTCATTATCATAACATTTGCTCGGGAATTCGGGGGGGCAAAACACCCATCTTTGTCCATCAGTGTTCACATTCATCGCAATGTCCCTACCTGAACACACAACCAAATTAATGCACATCATTCCCAAGAAAACCATGTTAATCCTTACATTCATCATCTCCAAACCCATTCTCCTACTATCTTCTCTCCTTTTCTTCTCTACCTCTCAAAACTAAACAATCTTGGATGGATTACCACCACTCTTCCACTCTATTTAAACACCACATATTGATAATCCTACTTGATGCTCACTTTCATTTTTGGAAGTTAACTCTTTTTACATTAAATGTTTAATTTATTGTTTATTTAAAGACAAAATTAATATACTTCTATTCAACTAATCATAAAATTATGTGTAAGATAAAAAAAGGCCTCAAAAAAATATTTTATTACTAATATAACTCTATTAAATTAATTATAAGTTTATATTTGGGAATAAAATTTAATTAGATTATTATTAGTGTATGTTAATTTTTATTGGTAGTAAAAATGATAATTAATGGGTTAAAGTATTTTATGTAGTAAATTATAATTTTGTTTACAAGAAAGAGAATGATTAGATATCTTTATTCTCTTATAATCAATCTAGATTCTATTTTCTTCTTTTATCTCACTGTGATTTCTCTCGCCTCTCCTTACTTTATTTTCTTCTCATAGTCCTTTTTATAGGGTTTTGGCACATTACATCCCTTAAATCTCTTGAATCTCAGGTTGCATGTGTGTACCATTTTTTTCATCCCCATTTATAGTTAGTATGTTTTTTCTTTCTATTTGCGTTGTTGTTAATTTTATTCTGTTTTAAATTTGTATTAGAATTAGAAATATGTTTCTTTTGCCTAGTTTTGTTTTTCGGTACTTTTAGATTTACAGGTTTTGAGAGGGTTTTTTTTTTTTTTGCATATATCTTGAGGAGAAACTGATTTTTTTTTTACAAAACTATTAATTAGATTATGGTTTAGTCTCTTGGTGGATAATAGATAAATTGTAGCATAATTCAAAGTTGAGTTTTCTATAGAAGGACAAAGTTTAGGAAGAAAAAAATTCTTACTATCGAGTTTAGAAGAGCAATAATTTTCTAATTATTTTTATTAATAATTAATCTTAAAATAAACAACTTTGCAAGTTTGTGGAAAAATTGAGACTAAAGAATGAAAAAGAGACATGAGACTTCAAGATTCTACAAGTCTACTATCGAGTTTATTTTCTTGACAACAAGAACCATGTTTTATTGTTTTAATTCATTTGTTTTATATATTTATCTTTAGTAGTGTTTTATATACTATCAATTTTTATTTCATATAAATATATATAGACATGTCAACTAGAAAATTTGAATCAGACTATTCAAAAATTCAAAAGAAATGAAGAATTGAGACTTTAATTGCATAATAAAAAGAAGCTATGAACAAAAAAAAAGCAAATGTCTTATGTATTACGGTAGAGCTGTCAAAATGGGTTGAAACCCGCGAGCCAACCCGGCTCACCATGGGTTCGGGCCGGGTTGGGTTGAAATTTTTTTACAAATTTCAATACGGGTTGATTTAAGACCCAGCTCATCTAGAACCCAGCTCACTCGGGTTGAACCTGTGGTGAGTCAGGTTGGCTCACCAACCCGCAGATAAAAGGGTCACATAAGTGTTTTTTATTTTTTTTATTAAGTTGGACTTTACATTTGGGTCATGTTAGGTTATTTTTTTATCCAACACATAAATAATTTGTATTTTTTTATTTTGGTTTGTATTTGGATTGTATTAAAGTTTATTTAGATTTTAATTAGAATTACAATTTAGTTTTGACTGAAAAAAAAAAATTAAAAAAATTGTATTTTTTTAATTAAGTGAACTCGTGAGTCAACCCGTTTAACCCGCCAACTCGTGGTGGGTCGGGCCGGGTTCGAATTTTTTTGGCTCGCTAAAAGTGAGTCGGGTTGGGTTGGCTCATTAAATCATCAACCCGTGATGGGTCGAGCTGGGTCGGACCGGGTTACCCGTTTTGACAGCTTTATATTACGGTGTGTACATATTTTTCATTTCAACTTTATCATTATCATTTTGAGGACATTGAGATTTAGAGAGTTTGTCACCTTTTTGAACAGGTGCTGCACATGAGGAGCAAGAATGCATGTTAAACCTCTTAAGGACTTTATCAATATATCCTCTTTGAGACAATCCAAGAATGCCACGTGACTTATGACGAGAGATCTGAATGCCCAAAAAAACAGAAGCATCACCAAGGTCCTTCATATCAAAGTGGTTATTTAACATAAATTTTGTCTTCGTCAAAAGTTCAACACTACTACTAGCCAGAAGAATATCATCAACATATAAGACAAGAATGATGAAATGACTCTCATTTTTCTTTAAGTAAATGTATTGATCTGAAGCATTTTCCTTGAAGCCAAAAGAAGTGACCACCTAATCAAATTTCAAATACCATTGCCTAGAAGCTTGACTCAGTCCATAAATAGACTTCTTCAACCTGCAAACCAAATGCTCTTTATCTTTTTTAGCAAAGCCATCAAGTTGAACCATATACACTTCTTCAAATAAATCTTCATTCGAAAATTTTGTTTTGACATCCATTTGAGAAAGCTCCAAAATCAAAATGAGCTACTAAAGCCATAACAACACGAAAAGCATCCTTAATAGAGACCAGTGAGAAAGTCTCCTTATAATCAATGTCATCCCTCTGACTATAGCCTTTTGCTACAAGTATGGCTTTATATCTTTCAACTTTTCCATCTGGACTATCCCAAACATCATTATGAGCCATAGAAGCTAACTCATCATGAATAGCATTTAACCAATCGTGACCATGAGAACTAGAGATAGCCTATTCAAAAATAGTAGGATCATCAACATCATTTAGACCATATTCATGTTGTTGAAGATACAAAAGATAATCATCAGGTATAGAAGACCTATGTACTCTTTGAGATCTCCTAAAAGAAACTTCTTCAACAACATCATCATAAACTTGTTCATTTACTACAAGTGATATGGCATCCACAATATCCAGAACAAATTCATTTTCATCACGGACAACCAGAATCATATTATTTGCAGGAAGAGAAATGGATGGCATGGGAATAACAACACGGTCTTCTCTAAGAGTGACTGGTCGTGGTGCATTACTCCACTTGTCCAAATCATCCTCAAAGAATACCGCATAGTCAAACTCAATTACTCGCATAGAGTGAGAAGGACAATAAAACCTTCTACCACGAGAGCCCACACATAACCAATGAATAATCCACTGACAATCTTAATATCAAGCTTTTTCAACTGAGGATTATAAGGCCTCACTTCCGCCTTACAACCTTACACGTGGAAATGTCTTAAACTTGGCTTCTTCCAAACATGAGCTCATAAAGAGTCTGTGAAACAGACTTTCTAGGTACTTGATTAAGAATATACACCGTAGTCCTTAAAGTGTTTGCCCAAAGGAAATCCAGTAAAGAGGAATTATTCAACATACATCTCACCATCTCTAAAAGAGTGTGATTCCTCCATTCTACAACTCCACTTTGCTGAGGAGTACCAGGCATAGTATACTGAGCTTCAATACCACATTCATCAAGATATCTAGCGAAAGGTCCAGGATTTCTTCTAGTCTCATCATATCTGTCATAATACTCTCCACCTTTGTCAGACCTTACACATTTTATCTTCTTTCCTGTTTTCAACTCAATAGCAGCTTTGAAAGACTTAAAAGCATCCAAGGAACTTGATTTTTCCTGTAAGAGATCTATCCATCCAAATCTAGAATAATCATATATAAATGTGATAAAATACCTATATCCCTCCATGGAAGTGGGGTTATAGGTCCACATATATCAGTATGAATAAGCTCCAACACATCGTCACTCGTGTTTGCTCCCATATTTCTTACTTTTGTGGTAAGCTTGCCCTTTACACAAACAACACAAGTATAAAAATAAGAAATGATCATGTAGAATACCCTTTTTAATAAACCTCTCAATCTGAGGCCTAGAAATATGCCCTAGACGTCTATGCCACAACATAGAGGAAGTTTCATCAACTCGATTATGCTTATGTCTAATAACAAAATTAACAAACATGTCATTCAGATTCAACATCTAAAGCCCATCACATATAATTCTTGAGCCAATTGAAATAAACATCAAGTTTACCATTACCAAATTTAAAAGTGTAGCCATATTTATCCAAAACCGAAACTGAAATCAAATTCCTCCTCATAGAAGGTACATAAACAACGTCTTTCAACAGCAAAACATGTCCATAAGGTAAATTTAAAGACATTGTTAGGAATCCAGTGTGAGTTTAAGTCCCACATTGGCTAGAAATGAGAAAGTAGAACACTATATAAGGATAAAGACCAATTAACCCATTGCCTTAAGGTTTTGGGTTGAGAGTGGTGTCAATGCTTTATGTGGTTGGGCTCAGGTCTCATTTGGTGTTGTATCTCCCTAGTGAAACCCCATCTGTAAACCTAACAGACACTACTCTTATGTCTTCAATTGGTGCTCTAGCTCCATCTCCCATGATAATTTTGGACTCAACATCATTTGGTTTTCTCAGGCTTGTGAACCTTTGTAAAGAATTCACAACATGAATAGTGGCACCCGAGTCTAACCACCAAGATTTGGGTGGAACATCAACAACATTAGATTCAAAACAAGCTAGAGCATATAAGAGTATACATTCCTTATCAGCATTCTTCTTCTTAAGAATTTAGCAATCAACTAACTTGTGCCCAAATTTCTTACAATATGCAAAATTCCTTTTGAAGTACATCTTCTTAGGCTCAAAAACAATTGATGTTTTCCCTGTGTTCCCCTTTTCATAACAAGATTTGCCTTTGAATCCCTTTTTCATAGGTTTAGTGCCAAAAGTAGTAGTTGTGAACTACACACTATGAGAGTTGGTCTTTTTAATCGATGCTTCCTCTTGAGAAATAATAGCTATCATCTCATCAATGGTCCATTCCTCCTTTTGAGTATTGTAAGAAGTCTTCAACACATCAAATTGAAAAGGAAGAGATTCCATAACTTGCCAAATCAAATAACTATCACCAACCTCCACCTTTAAAGACTCGAGTTTGTTATAATAGTGCACAATCTTCATCATATGCTCATGAACACCACTAACACCATCATATTTGGTCTTTTCAAGAAGTGACCTTTTTGAGCTTTGTCAAAAGTCTTAAACTTCTCTCTAACCGATCTCATAAAATCTTTAGTATTATCGTTATCTGGAATGCTCTGTCGAATAGACTTCTCCATAGTGTATACAGAAACCACTCAAATCGGAGCCGCAAAAGCAGATCCTCCGTTGCCATCGCCAGTGACGTAGAACATTCTCTCGTCAAGCAATCGTTCACCGTTGCGCGAACCGCCGCAACTGCAACACCAAACCAGCACCACAGATGCGCGTCATTGCATATTCAGCATCGTGAGCCATAACCACCTCGCCATGGAAAACCAGAAGTCGTGCTCTTCCAACGCAGACCACCGCTGCTCACCACCACGAGGCCAGGGAAGAAGAAAAAAGGCTACGCCAACCACAAGGAGACTTGGGGATTTTAATTAGGGCTAGGGCATTAATTTAATCAAACCTCTCCAAATTCATCAATTAAAAATAATTCCAACATGGCAGCAGCACCAAAAAAGTATGAAAAATAATTCCAACATGGCAGCAACACCATAAAAGCATGAAAGAAATTGGAATTTTGATCATAAATATTAGGTGCTTGATGAGAGTTTCACGCATGAAATGAGACAAATATAAAATTAATATTCATGGCAATCGAGAACAAAACATAAACATAAGAATTTAAACCCTTTCATCATTCTTTTAATTCAAACGAGAAAGTTAAGATTTCCGATCTAATATTTCATGCCTCAATGAATAATTATGAAAATTAAGATATACTTCCAAAAATAGCAATCATACTTTGTATCTTATTGACTGTGATACCAATTAATAATATTATTATTGTAAATATTATTTGTTGTGATAACAGTAAAATTATAAACAATAGTATTATAATAATAATAATAATAATAATATTGTTATTATTATTATATATTACTATTTTACATTATTATTACTAGTATTATTAACATTATTATTAATAATAAAGTTATTACTGTTATTAGTAATATTAATATGTAATATACTAATTTTATTATTATATATTATTGATATAAGAAAAGAAGTACTAGAAATATTATTGTTATTATTATTATTATACTTAGACACACATTTTACTTTTATTTACTACCGGAACATATATCAATTACTTGCAGTTTTTATTTTTTTTATTGTTTATTTTATTTCTATATCGGTGTAACTATTTGAATTAAAAAAATAGTTACTAAAATTAATAAAATGATAAAATTGACAAATAAATTTTTATTATGAATAATTATTTAAATCTAACAAATAATAATTAAGATGATAAAATTGTAAAACCAAAAAGTGAACACAAAATATGTGTATCTCTTTATATATGTAATTGCTATATTATTATTCTTTTTATCACTACGGAATATTATAATAATAATAATAATAATAATAATAATAATAATAATAATATTTATAGTTAGACACATATCTTAATTTTACTTATTACGGTATCATATTTGAATTTAGTGGCAGATCTTCAACTAATATCTTGGGGTGTCAAAATTTTGATTGAATTACTTTTTTTGTCCATTTTTTCGTTCAAAAATTAGTATTTTAATTATTTCTAGTCTCAAGTCTCGATTTTTTAAAAATTGATGCAATTTGGTTCTTTTGTTAAATTTTTTGAAGCGCAGAGCAAGGATATTTCATTAAAATTGACATTAGGATTATGTCAATTACACCAATAAAGTAAACCATCCTTATTCACAACTACAATTTTGATGAGAAAACTTTGATCTGATTCAAGAAATTTAACGAAAAATGACTAAATTACATCATTTTTTTAAAAAATTGGGACCAAATTGAGACTAAAAATGACTGAAGGACCAACTTGATATTTTTGAGCGAAAATATGAACCAAAGGAGTAATTCCAAAATTTTTACACAAACTAGTAAAAACGTTATATTTACTTTTTTTTGTAATAATAAAAATAATAAAATTATTATTGTTATTATAACTATAAAATTAAATATAAATAATTTTATAATTTTTCTATAATTATTTTTCATTTATAATGATTAAATTTAAAAAAAACAATAAAATAAAAAATGGTTAAATTAAACAAATGATCACTGAAAAGATAATATTAATAAAATAATTATTTTTATTTAAAAAAATATTTAAAAGGTAAAATGAAAAAATAAATGTGGACAACAAAAGAAATAACTTTTCCTTTATATGGATATGAATATATTAAAATAAAAATATTTATTTAAAATAACATAAAGATTGTATAGACATGTTGGGGGGGGGGGGGGGGGGGGGGGGGGGGGGGGGGGGGGCGCGGTTCCATGGCCTCCCTTTGTCACTTCAAAAGTCTGTAACCGTTTGATTCACTTGTCTTTTATTTATTTTGTTGGTGATATATAGAGATGGTAAATAAACCCGTCCCTGTAGGTATTGTTCGAATTCATCCCCGTTTTTTTACGGAGAATCTCCACATTGACTGGGTATGAGTATGGGTATGAGAATTTTCCGAATTTTTCAATTGGGTATGGGGATAGGTATGGGCAGTGACGGATCTTGACCAAAATTATTGGGAGAGCCAAAATGATATACTTAAAATTTATATATTTAACAATAGTTGTTACTAATTCAATAAAAAATAAATAGATAATTTAGTATAGTTATAACTATAAAAAAAACTACACATATACGAAGGATTGTCCATTGTTTTTTCATATTCTTGAACTTATCAAATTATTCAATCATAACTAAATTTTTTAGCTATTTTTTTTCAATATAAATAACCATATTATCTACAAATATTCATTTTACTAATGTGCACATATCGATTCAAAAGTCATCATAAACATTTTGTTTCATTGTTATGCGATGACCAACGATATTGTCCTGTTTTGATCTTCACTTCTCTTTTATCAATTTTAAAAAATGGATTTATACTTTTGTTTTTCATCAATATACCTATTTAAAAAATAAGTTTAAGATTAAAAATAATTTATCATAATCTAATCAAAAATTAAGAGACAACAAAAAATTATGATAATCAAGTCCACTTAAAAATTGTCTATAAAATATCACATAATGCATTACTTACTCTTTTATATTCATAAAAAATAATATACAAAATGTCATGAGATAAAAAAAAAAAGTGTTAAATATTAAACAAGTATTTCACTATCAAGAGAGACAAGTTTTTTTCTTTAAAAATGGAAGAAAAGATATAAAGAATGAGAACAAAAATAATGAATTTCTGTTTAACTCTTTTTTTTTCTTTGGTAATAAAAGAAACTAGGTAAAGGTGAGAGATGAGTACAACATATGAAAAATTCAAAAGACAATAAGAAAAAAAATGAAAATTATCTTAATAATTTTTTTGATTTATTATATTTGATTTTATATTCTTCTATTTATTAACATTAAATATTATACTTTATAAAAGAAAAAAAAAACTTAATTTAATTTTCATTAATTTTTCAATATAATACTATCTAATTCAAAAAGATACATTTAATTTAAATAATTTTAAAATATAAATAATTTAAAAAAAATTAAATACATATAATTTAAAAAATTTGAAAAAAAAATTGGAAAAGTTTTGGGGGGAGTCGTGGCCCCCGCCTGCTCCTTGAGAGCTCCGCCGTGCCGTTGGATATGGGGATGTACATATCCCCGCCATAATACCCATCCCGTCGTATCTTCGTTCCAATTTAAATTATTAAAATTAATTAAGTAACCATATATATATATATATATATATATATATACTTTCTTTTTTTTTCTTCTAATTATTTGGTTTATCATGAAACTCATTCGCATCTCTAATATATTTTTTATCTTATCATAACCTTTATGTAATTATGTTAAAATAATGTATGTCAATTAAAAAAAATTATGTCTCACATTTGAATATTTCTATTATTTTTAATATTTCTATTTATTCTATATTTTTCTTTCACATGAGAATGTTTAATACTCTCAATTTAAATGTTTAATAGCATAAACCTTTCACTTACTAGATAATATAAAAAAATTATTTACTTATTATTATTAATTTTTTATTCATCTAAAGAACTTTTTTGTTTCGTTAAAATAATTTTCGTTATTTCTCAACTATTGAGTATATATGTTGATATTAAAAAAGTTTTATTAGATCTCTAAGGTATTTTTCATCTTATCATACCCTTAATTATACATTTTTTTCCTTTGTGCGATTTCTTTCAATAGTCTCTCAAATTGTTTCAAAGACACACATTTGTTAAATTTTTAATATTTTTATTTATTGTTTATTTTCATCATATAAAATACTATTTCGATATATTTATCTAATTATTTTTTATTTTCTAACTTATTATTAATCATACTATAATTTTTTCACTATAATTATATAAATAACTTTTATTTACTACAATATAAAAATTTAATGTAATTATGATGAATATTTTTTTATCACCATCCAACATATAGTGGAGTTTAAAAGATATAAGATTTATGTCAAAATTTTATTATTATGGTTATTATTTGTTCTTTGTGTCATTTTGATCAAGTGATGTATTAATACTTTTATTAGTGTATAAAGAAGATATTTATTAGAATTTAAAAATTGAAGTAAACAAACATTTAAAATATATTTTAATTTCAATATTAATTTTCCTTTTATATTTTTTGAAAAATAATTTTAAATTTTATCAACTAGGTTTCATTAATGTTTACAAATTGGTATTCTAATCTAAAATGTAAACAATTATAATTTATTTCAAAGTATTTGATATCAAAATTGAATATTTGATAATATTATGTTTCCTTTACCGTAATTTTTTATTATTTTATAAAAAATTAATTAAAATTAATATTGAATTAGTAAGAAAACGGGTACGACTATGAGTACGAGATTATACCCGTTACCTGGTGGGAATGGGACAAAAGTTTGATACCCGTTGGAGTTGGATTTGGGTATGGGACATGCGGATGAATTTTTTCTAAAGAGATAGATATAAAATAGTGAAACTCGTCCCGGTCCCATTGCGCCCCGTTGCCATCCCTAATGATATATATCTTTATACATGATTATAGATTATTCTTTTAAAAAATTTATAATTTAAAATTTATATTAATATTATTATTAGTATTTTTAATGGTTAAATAAATATAATAACAATTATATTATTATTCTAAAAATATTTGAAATGAAAAAGTATGTATATGCGAACGGATCGTATACTATTTAATTATTTCGTAAAATCAATTAAATATTTCCACTTCCAGAGCTTCTGTTACTATGTTTCGTTGCCATTCCTTTCCTGAATATATATGCGCTGTCTTATTAATGTATATTCCGAATCCCTTCTTTTTCAACTCTGAGAGCTGTTAAATAACTTTACTGCTTTTTTTTTTCTTTGGTTGCATATTTATGGTGAAATACAGTGATGCGAGAAAGGGAAGCAGAGTAAATGGAACATCACTGGCACCATCTAATTCCTCAAGTTCGGGATGCTTGCCACAATATTACTACAACGATGGATTTTTCACTACAAGTTTCTTATGCAAGATTGCATCGCAACATAACTTATTTAGAGTTCCTTCTAAAAATTATTTGAGTTGTCCAGTTGATGAACATGTATATCAGCAATTGTAATGAGTTATCCATTGAATCTTGTACAAACATAAAGTAATTATTTGATATCATTGATTGCTGTACGCATTGTTTGTTTTCCTTTTGAATAACAATTTTATTGTTTGAATTTGAATTATTTTGTCTCTATAAAATTGATTTGGAATAAATAGTTTGGCATGATGAATCGGATGAATTTAGGGAAAGCCTACCTCAGCAGACAACATAGCAAATAATATGAGTCATCAGTTACAGGTTCATTATAGAACATCACAAACTTTACAGATCAATGAAGAGTGTGAAGAAGTGCACCACCAATTTGAGTGTTACAGAAACTGCATTTTGGAAGCTGTAACCAACATTCAAGGCAGAATATATCTTCACAAGCATTCGATGCATCCACCACAGTTTTCACACCTTGGAATAGCATGTCGAAGTTATGAATGGTCTAATGGTTCAACTGCTGTCTTGAAGAGAAGGATATAAACTTTGTCGATGGAAAAATACAAGAAACCACCAATAGAGTGAGTAACATAGGACCCAAAACTAGTGCCCACAATGCAGTGCCATGCTGGACCATACGAAGAATCAAGTTTTTGTCTCAGCCATTCAAGCAAGGAACAAACAAAGTTCACAAACACTGAAATGAAATGTTGGTGTTATGTAGATTCTTCTAATCTTCCACTCATTCATTTTGTTATTATCAGTGTGAGTCTTGTTAGCCATAATTTACTTCTCTATTTTTCATTCCTTCTGCATCATAAGGAAACTCCCTGAGTCTGTTCGATATCATTTCTTCAATCTCTATTTAACGTGCCATTTTCAATCTCTTCTAATACAAGCGAAGTTTGTATACTGTAGGATAGCTACAGAGCCTGAGTACCACTCAAAATCATGCCTTCCTTCACCAAACCAATTGGCACAACCCGCAAGAAAGATAAAATAGCAGATCAATTTCAAACAAGCATATTTCCATTTTGAAACTAGCAAACAACTAGCCATTCAATTGTCCCCTTGAGTGGCCCCAAAGAGAGTAAAGGAACAAAGAGAAAAAAGTAAGAGGGAATAAGTATGACCAGATTAAGACACAAACAAAAATTTAGATACTATGTTTATGTTTATGTTTAGTATTGTGTAGTGTGAGTGTCTTTCTGGGGTTTGGTATTGGTTTTTGAGTTGCGGTGGTTCTTTTAATGCATGCATTTGTTGTTGTTTGCGTGTATTCCAGGTCGTTGGTTCAGGCGTAGAAACACTTCAAGTTTACCAATACTTTGATATGCTGAATATTTTTCTTTTTCTGAAATTTTCCAAGTAAAAGACATTATGGGAACAGGAATGAGACTCGTTGCCTCTACTTTATACAGTCATGGAAAATCAATCATTTTTACTTTTGCTTTTTTCTTTCATTTTTTTCCTTTTACTAACGATAAATGTTTTCACTTTTCCTTTGCTTAGCATTGAAAAAACCTGCTAAAAGTACAAGTTTCCCGGTGGCAATGAACAATATCTACTGTCGACAAACAAGTTTCTCTGGATAAACACTTTGATATTCAGATTTGTTGTGTATTGAAATGAAGCACTACATGGTCCTTTTATAGGCCTTTGGACATGACCCTTCAACTACATTCATTAAATATAATTACTACCTAACTCACAATTAATGAACTCTATTGCATGCTTAATCATAGCTAGACCCACTCTCAACCTTTTGCAATCTCCTAGACAATTAATACAACAACTTCCAACTACCCACATTTAAGTTTACCTAACAAAATCCCCCCATAAACTTAAATGTTTTTCTTGTCCTTCATTCCGAGTATTATCTTATTGTTCTCGAACAGAGAGGATGGCAGCGGCTTTGTAAACATATCTGCAGCTTGTGCTCGACTTTCAACGTGCTCCAACTCTACATTTCCTTCTTTCACTTGTTCTCGGATGAAGTGAAATCGAACATCAATGTGCTTGCTTCTCTCATGATTGACCGGGTTCTTTGCCAATTCAATGGCCGACTTGTTATCAACTCGGATCACAGTCCCCTTTTCTTGCTTCAATTCCAGTTTACTTAGAAGGTTTCTAAGCCAAACTGCATGGCAGACACTCCAGGATGCTGCAACGTACTCTGCTTCACATGTTGACAGTGTTACAATGGGCTGTTTCTTTGAAAGCCAGGTGAACGTCGTGCTCCCCATGAAGAATACATATCCAGACGTGCTTTTCCGGTCATCAACATCTCCACACCAATCACTGTCTGAGTAGCCGACTAGTCGGTAATCATCCGTCCTAGTATACATCAGACCAAGTGACACAGTTCCTCTCACATACCTTAAAATTCTCTTTAGGGCCTTCCAATGAGTATACCTTGGTTCCTCCATATACCGACTTGCTATTCCAACACTCAGCATTAAATCTGGTCTGGTATTTGTAAGATACCTGAGACTTCCAATCAGACTTCGGTATTTGCTCGCATCAACTCGGTCTCCATCTGCATACTTAGAAAGTTTTGTGCCCGGTTCCATAGGGGTGGAAACCGGGTTGCAACTCGTCATCTTGAACTTCTTTAAGACATCCTCAGCATACCTTTCCTGCGACACAAAGATACCGTCCTTCCCTTGAATGACTTCCAAACCAAGGAAATACTTCATAAGACCTAAGTCGGTCATCTCGAACTCCTTCTTCATCACTTCTTTAAATGCTTCAATTAGCTCAGCATTATTCCCCGTGAAGATAAGATCATCGACATAGAGGGCAATGAACATCACATCTTCTCCTTTCTTCTTTATGTAAAGAGCATGTTCATAAGGGCACTGCTCATACCCATTCTTCTTGAAGTAAGTGTCGATTCTTTCATTCCATGCTCGTGGAGCTTGCTTCAGGCCATAAAGTGCTTTTTTCAATCTCAACACTTTCTTCTCTTCGCCTCTTCGCATGTATCCAAGTGGCTGTTCAACATATACTTCCTCCTCCAAGACTCCATTCAGAAATGTTGACTTCACATCCATCTGCAAGATTGTCCATCTGTGTTGAGCTGCTAAGGAAATCAGCAACCTGATTGTTTCCATCCTCGTCACTGGAGCGAATACTTCATCATAGTCTATTCCTTCCTTCTGCTTGTACCCTTTCACTACGAGTCGAGCTTTGTATCGCTCAACTTCTCCTTCAGCGTTTGTTTTCTTCTTGTACACCCACTTTACGCCAATAGGCCGAGCTCCTTTGGGCAGATCGGTTAGCTCCCACGTGTTGTTGC
>Ga0214542_1003550_pt1 | contig 31707 bp, 18 predicted proteins | sample CNSS1metaG_FD_160096 | JGI IMG/M metagenome (GOLD analysis project Ga0214542, IMG submission 160096) | Root nodule microbial communities from cowpea collected in UCLA plant growth center, Los Angeles, California, USA - CNSS1 | ecosystem: Host-associated > Plants > Roots > Nodule | place: USA...
ACAATATACTTCTGGATGACTGTAACAGTTGCCTTTTCTACGTTTATGTTCCTCTCAGTGCTTTTCGTTACTATAATTTTGTGATGTTTTATTTAATAATTTAATCTATTGAGAATGGGTTGTCACAATCAACATCACTTAATATAAGCTACATACATTTCTCTCTTAATAAACTCTTGAAAAGTTTCACTGTAATATAAATATCAAAAATGATATTTTGACCTCCTTATTCTTTTGTGTAATATTTACTTCCTAATCTGGCAACTTATGTGCTGATATTTAATTATTTTGTTATTACATAGTTTTTCATTAAGTGGTCACCAAAGATACAAATTTTGCACAGAATGTATACTTATGCCACGCATTCATAGCATCCCTAAAGTTGTATTTATTCACATGTTGTCCATGTTTAAACACACACAAAAGCTAACCATTCTTAAACAAAACAATCATTCATAAGTTAATCACACATCTTATATTTCCTACACTAAGAGAGGAAGGAGTATTATTTATTTACAGGTTTCCTCTCATATATTGGCTTTCAAACAGGTGGAGGGAAAATGTTATGGATAGGGTTCACTTGAACTATTGGAGGAAAATAAAATGTAACTCCGATTTGTCCTTCGATGACAATCGGCGCGTTGGGAGCAGAGAGGAAAGAAATAGTAGAGTTTCATGTTCTCTAAAATGTCACGGAATTATTCACTGCATTGGTTTGTCATGCATTCCCTGGAAAAACAGTCACAATGTCGGCGAAGAAGGGATCAGGCATGTTGGGAGCAGCCATCTATGATAAGTTTATAAAATTGTTTTTCACACACAATCATAAAATAGGGAAGTGAGATAATTATCACATAAAAATATAGCATATCTCAAGAAAATAAAATAAAATGAAAACTTTGTTAGATTCATGAAAACTGGGTTTTTATTATACTTTATAAAGATTTTGATTAATTTTGTAGTGACTAGTCAGGATAAATGAGCCTCATCATGGCCAACAAAGTAACTCAAGAACATCTCATATTGAATAATATTCACTTATTTAAATCCCCAAGGTCATACCTCGAATTACAATAATCAAATATTTATTTATCATAAATTTTATTTTGATATTAAACCATATAATTCTATAAATAAATAATTAGTGCTAGTGCATAATTGGAAACAATTATAGATAAATAACGAGGACCAGTATATGACTGAAGATAAACATAAATAATTAAAGAGAACTAGTACGTGACTGAAGGTAAATATAAATAAATGAGATAATATAGATTAAATAAATATGACCAGTGCAAAACTAGAAATGAATATAAATAAATAAATAAATAAGAATAGGACACCTCACTTAAAGGTAAATATAGAAATAAAAATAATTATGAAGAGATAGAAAAAATAAAAGTCAAAAGATAAAATGATAAATGTTTTCTCCTCTTATCTCAGAGATTGAAAAAGATCTGAACAAATGCACGATTCAACTTTTATTTCTCCTTTGAGTCTTAGTTACGTTTCTCCCTTTATCTAATGTATTTCTCTCCTCCTTTTATTTAATGTGCTTCTCTCGCTCTCAGATTTTTTTTTAGTTTTTCTCATTGCTTTCCCTCTATTGCTTTCACTCACTACAAAAATATTTGATTTTAGAAGAGGTTAATTAGTTGAGGTTATAATAACCTCCAGTAAAATACAATATACTAGAGGTATAAAAACCCCAGTTAAGTACTTGGGGTTTTTTTAAAGAACCCCCGTAAAATTTAAATTTTAATTAATTTTTTCATTTTCTTTTTCTTTTGTAATTTTTAATGTTTTAGAAACACTAGTGTCTCAGGAGGTACAATGTTGCTTTCCTTTGTCGCATAGTCATGTCTCAGAGGAAAAGATCATTCTCCACTCTCCACCGTCCTTCACCACCGCTACACATCCTTCTCCACCGTTCTTCCTCATTGTCTCATGGAAACTTCTACGTAATGAAGCTCGAGGTAATGAAGATTGCTCTCCCTTGCTTCCAATTTGGTTTTCATACTTCATCTCCCTATTTCGTCTTTCAATTTTTCTCTTTCGATCTCCCGAGTTTTCATACTTCATCTTGAGATGGTTAAGGAAAGAGAATTACAAAACAACTACGAACCAATTATGTGTGGCATTTACCTCCTAATGAAAGGATTGTAAAAGCTTAATGTATGATTTAATTATACTATAACTCTTGTTAATTTTAATTGTTTTATGTTTTGAAGGCTAAGTTTGATGTCCATTCCGATGTTCATATAAGCCACATCCTCAAATCACTTAACATAAAGTGGAGAGACCACTGACAGGAATTGTGGCAACTTAGAAATGATGGAACACGTACTAGAGATGAATTGATCGCAATGGTCCCAGTAGGAATAAATATAGATCATTGGGCTTCTTTTGTGGATTATCGACTAAATTCAAAAACAAAGGTATATTGAAACTATTTTTCATCAACATCGTTCAAGTTAATGATTATTAATTTTTATACGTTGATGAGTAGGAGCATGCTCTGAAAAAGAAAGATAATAGGACAAAACAAACCATTGTTCACACATGTGGATCTAAGAGTATTGCAAGGAAAAGAGATGAAATGGTGATAATACTACATATCTTGATGTGAACTTTTTGTTTAAATTTTTGGCTTTATGTGTCATATATTTTTTCTTTAATTTTATAGGAAAAAGAGTGTGGCCATAAGGTTAGTAGAGGAGAGGTGTGGATAGCAACACATAAACATGCTAATGGAGCCTTTGTGAGTGATGAAGCGAGGGAAATCAATGTAAGTTCAATTCTAATAAAGTCTATAATTGTCAATCATACTTTGTGTTATTTTAATTAGTTTCTTCTTATGTTCTTTGTAGGAAAAAAATTCAAGTATATGAATCAGCATCATCATCATCTGTATCAAAAGAAATATAAAGTACTGATTCCATAGCTTTTGCTTTCGGAAGCCAAGAACATTGTGGACGTGTTAGGGGTTTGGGTTTGGGTCCTTGCCCATTTAAAGTGTTTGGCTCCAAGGGTCATTCATATAATGGAACATCTTCAAGTTATCCTTCTAATGCTCAGTTACAAAATCAGGTTAATTTTTTAGTTTTGATCATGATGCATTACTTTTATCAAATTTGACGTTTGAATATATTTAAAGTAACATGTTATGTAAACCAATATTGTCAAAAGAGCTTCATTTTTTTTCTTCAAAAGTAGAAAATAAGAGTTATTTTCTCTATTTTGATTAATTTTGTGTTTTAAAATAGGTTTCTACATTGACAATCCAACTCAATGAAATGAAGGCAATGGTTAATTTTTTGGTACAAAATTATCAAGGAGAGTTGCCTCGTGATTTTACTATGCATCATGCACCAACGGTAATATTTAAATCTTTATTAAATTAATATATCTTTGATATTATTATTTGGAAAGTTATTAATTATCATTATTTTTGATATGTTAGGTATCTAATCAAGGAAGTGTTCCTAACGAAAAAACAAATGATCAACATCCAACACCGCATTAGATGATATTTTTTGTTTACTTTTGGAATTTCTCAACAAATATGCTTCTAGGAAACTTTTGGTTAATTATGCTAATGGGGAACAACTCTAATTTCCTTTTACATTTTGGTTTAATGTAGGTAGATAATGCACTGCTTATTATGTCATTATCATTCAAATGTTACCTTTCCAACACTTATTATATTAAGAGCATTATAACTGCTAGTCCACTATTGGTATCATTTGAATGAATATTTGTATTGGTACCGTTTGAATGAATATTTGTATTGATTGCTTATTTTAAAGTGGCCTTGAAGTTTTTGCTTATTTGTATTGATTGGTACCAAAATGTTAAGCAATAAATAGGAAATTCCATAGAATAAGGTTCTTTTCATACTCAAATAATTAACTAAACAAATCAATTATCAGGAAAGTACAATTTTAGCATCATATCAATGTCATAATAACATGAGCACTAACTTTTTGGTATTAGCAGGGGTTTTCGAGGAATTAACGGAAGTTTTTGGAACCTCAAGCATTAACAGTGGTTTTTGGAACCCCAAGCATTACCGAGGATTTTCGGAACCACATGCATTACTGGGGGTTTTCAGAACCCCACGCATTAATGGGGGTTTTCAGAATCCCATGCATTACTGGGAGTTTTCAAAACCCCAAGCATTTTCAGAACCCCAGGCATTAACGTGGGTTTTCGAAACTCCGGGTATTAACGGGGGTTTTCGAAACCTCCGGTAAGTTGCGCTACTTCCAAGGGTTGTTAAAAACCTCAGTAATTCGTTAGTCACGCTTGTTCTTCCGGGGGAATTTCAAACCCCTGGTAAAACCATTAATGGAGGTTAAAACCTTCAGAAACACCAAATATAACCGTTAAAAACAATTATTTTTGTAGTGACTGCACTATCCTATTTATATAGGCATTAAAGATTCCATCATTAAATTCATTCAATACTATCTTAGATTTTGCAGTACAAAAATAAAAATTTTATTAATTAAAGTTATGTCTATCAGTGAAAGTTGATCCTGTATCATTTATTCTAAGAGATAAACTTGTATATATATATATATATTTTAAAATATAAAAATAATATATTATATATTTTTTTTAATATAATTATATATATATATATATATATATATATATATATATATATATATATAAATATTATACGTACATATATTCTAATATTTTATTTATTTATTTATTATTTTTTTACAATATCAATATCTTATTATTTTTAATAAACTTATTTTATTTTGTTTTCTATTTTCTTAAATTTATTATATATATATATATTATTATTATTATTATTATGTAGATATGATTATAACTTTAATACATTGTATATAAAAATGTATTTTAAAATGTTTATGTATTATGATATTAAAATCATTGTAATGTATATCTGGGATGTTATAATTTGCACCAGATTCACATATATGTGGCAGATAACTCTTCATTGAGTGATCACCCAAGATACACTCTTGCAGATAATGTATACCTATGCCAAACATTGATAACATTTTTAAAATTTATTTTATTCATGTGTTACTCGTTACTTAATACACACAAGAGTTATCCATTCATAAATAAATAAATAAAAACATTCATAACTTGATCACGCATATCACAAAAGACTTTGTTCATCTGTAATCTTGACCAAAGTTCATAACACAAACAACAACACAGTTCATTCCTCGTACATGTTTTATATATATCTGTGTGTGTTTAGGGTAATGATAAAAAAAAAATATTTGAAAAAAATAAAAAATACAATCATAGAAGATTGATCGAAATGTACAAATAATTTCTAATGAAATAAAAACATATATACAATCATGTGATAGAACTTTAATTTGATTATCTGTACATACAAAAATCATTAAATATCATCACATATTATTTAAGGAAAAGTAAAATCTAATTGGAAAATAGAATAATAAAAGATAAATGTGAATTGGTTGGTTGATTCTACATCCGTCCCATGAACTGCAAAATGCAAGAAAAACTCACATATTGTTGTTCCAATAACTTTTTTAAACTTTAGTAAGCAAACTCAACCCTCTACAAATGAAATCAAAATATCATATAACATCTAACAAAACTAACAAAAATAAGTAAATTAAAACAATGTAAACATACTTATTTGATGATATGTTTCTAAATACATTCTTCTGTTTGTCCACGACTTCACCAAGTATTCTTGATAAGAAATGATTCATGAGTAAATGACATATTAAAACAAATAAAGGTCATGAATTACAAACAGAATGAATTTACTGCATGTGAAAAAATTCAAAATTGGATTTCGAAATCCAAGAAAATTCAGAATTCAATTTTAAAATTTGAGATATTTCAAAATCAAATTTTGAAATTCCAAAAGATTCCAAAACTAGATTTCAAAATCGAAGAGACTCCAAAATTGGATTGAAAATCCAAAACTGAATTCCGAAAATCTAGAAGTATATTTTCAAATTTAGGGAAAATCTATAATCAAATCTCGTTATTTGTAAAATTCCCGAATCAGATTTTGAGATGCGAAATACTCCAAAATTGGATTTCTCCAAAATCGAATTTTGAAATCTAAGAGACTCTAAAATTGAATTTTAAAATCCGAACAAATCACAAACTAGATTTCTAAATCTATTTTTCAAAAATTCATAATTGAATTTTGAAATTCGTAAAAATCTAGAGTTGGATTTTGAAATTCAGGAAACTCCTAATTGACAATCACAAGAAAAAAATAAAGTTTGTTATCAAGATGACTTGAAGTGTTGAGTAAACATAGTATAGTATGACCGTAAATACAGATAGCTAAATAATTATTGTTTACCTAATTACTTTGATATATATATATATATATATATATATATATATATATATATATATATATATAAAAAAAAAAAAAAAAGACAAAGAACACTATTGTTTATATCATTTACCTCTCTAAGACAAAGGACCTGACATTATTTATCACAAATACATTTATAACTTTCATAAATATTATTCAACTATCACTCTTAATTACACAAACAAATGACATATGGAGAACAACTCGAGAATGTGTAAACAAATTTTCTTTTTATGAAAAGATTTCACAACAATGAAACAAATTATAAATAAAGATATATCTCATCAAATGGCTAATAAAACATTCAAACATTTTTTTTTCATTGTTGGCTTCAATATCACATAGCAACTAAGTATATATTAGACATTTAAGCTCATAGCTTCAACATTATCCAAATAAAACATTTGAAATAAGATAAAAACTAATATATTTAAATTACATAAAATTCTAAAATTCATCTTTACTCAGATCCAAGGTTACAATAAGAAACACGATATGAAAAATTTGAGTTTATTAAAACTTAAGGAGTTTTTTTCTTAATCATCAAATGCTAACATTAAATATAATATAAAAAATTGTTCTTCCAACTCTGTTGAACACGTGTGAGCCTGTTCATAAGTTTATAATATTGACAAATATACGATAAACAAAATATAATACTCACCAAGTTTTACATGGATTAATCCATTTCAACCTAACATACAAATATAAACACATAAACATATATTAGATTAACTTATTATATATAATTATTTTAATATAAATATATAAGCAAAATAATAACTTTGTGTCATAGTATAATAATCAAAAGAGAGGACTTTGCTCTAAAAACATTTTGTAACCATTATAATATTTCAATGCACATAATTTATCGTTAATTTTATTTTTATTGATGTATTTTATTTTGTTATTTTACCTGTTAAATTCTGTAATTACGTATTTCAATCTTATTTAATTATCTATGATACAAATTCATTTATAATATAATTATAAAAAATATTTCTATTTTATAATTATTTTTTATGAACATGTTTTCTTTCTCAAAATTTAGTACTATTCTTCTTATATTGATACTACTATTTTGTTTTTTATTATCATAAGTAAAAAGTTGATACTTGTATTATCAGATTACGTGTTTCCACTGTTACAATTAAATAAAAACTTAAACATATATTTTTTTTGTCAAAACTATTTTATTTTATTTTTCTAAATTTAATATGTTCTATGTAAAATGTCCCATTATACAAATGACATGTTTCAAACTGTATTAGTTCATCATAAAATTCATATTATATCATAATTATAAACACTCCACATTATTTATTGAGAACATATTTTACATTGCTTTTATAAAATAAAAAGCGTGACAACTATGCATATATTAATTTAAGGACAAAACATAATTTTCAAAAGTAATTTTTAGAAAAAATATAAATTTCGATCAACTATTTCCCTAATAAAAAAACACAAGTTAAATAAAAATTAATTTAATTTTTATACATAAAACTGTGGAATAGTCACTTTTGTCCTTGGTCACCAAAATTCAAATCGCGGTCCCACGTACGAAGGTGCAAAGAAGGATCTGACAAAATCGTAAATATAGATTTCGTGACACGCATGCTTTGGTATTTCACTGCTTCCTCCGAAAATTCACACTTTCCCGCTCATTTTTTTCGTCTTCCTCTTCTTCTTCATCCATCTTTCGCTCCTTCTCTCTCTGTATTTTTTCTCCTTCACTCTTCCTTCGCTTCTCTCTTCAAGTTTCTCCCAAAAGTGTTTCGGCAATGCCAGATTTAGGGAACCTCGTTCTCTCTTCCACTCTCACACTCTCTCACTGCTCCTCCGATGTTGATGTTGCCGCGGCCGCCGACGCTCCCGCCAAAACCCTACCCAATGCCTTCGCTTCGGGGCCTGCTTTCGAGCCTCGGGTTTTGAAGCGCACCCGCGGCTCAGTGGATCGGGTCAAGAAGTCCGCTTCCGACAAAGCTTTTCAGGATCGCCTCAAAGATCCCTTCTCTTATCCTTTTCTGGTTGGAGCTCCCAAATTGGTATTTTCTTTTTACTGTCTTTTCAGTATTTTTGATTAATTGATTTTGCATGCAACTGATTGTCATGTGTGGGTTCAGCGGGAGTGTTGTTTTTGCCGCCATTTTATCTACCCTGGGGAGGAGCTGTTGTGTTCGGTTCGCGGATGCGACGCGCGGTGCCATTCTGAATGTGCAAAAGATTCTGTCGGAGCTACCGGTCTGAAAAAGTACAAGTGTCCACAGCATGTAGGTTTTTAGTAATGCAGCATTGATTTTCTCTGATTAATGAAATTTATGGAAGATTAATTGGATGTATGATTTATATTTTGCTGATATTTAATTTAACAGACTTGGTGAATGTTAGAGTATTTGTGTCTTGTGATGAACTTGTGGTGGTATGAACATACGTGCAAATGGAGATTGATGACAAGTTCTAAAATGTTGACGTGTGTTTCAAAACTCTTCCATAAATACACAGTCAAACTTATGAATAATTCTCATTTAACAAGAGCTTAATGAATAGTTATTGAATTAAGCTGTTTACTGAACCTCATCTGCAGTCTTTTTCCTTATTTTGTCTTCCTTGTCTTGCAATTCTCTTATCAAGTCCTCCAATGAACAGGTATGCTTCATTTGCAAGCAAAAGAAGCACTTGAGGTGTGTACGTTGTAAAATTGCATTCCATAGTAAATGTGCGCCGTGGCCAGATGCAGTGTTGCCACTAAAAGATCATCCTGGGCTAGCTGTTTGCTGGAGGCATCCTTCTGATTGGCGCTTGGATAGGAAGGTCAATTTTTTCTTTTCACCAGAATCTTTTACTGTTTCTACTTATTGTTTATACTGCAATCTGGTGTATCTCTTTCTGCTAGATTTCCGGCCTTCAAATTCAGTTATTTGTTCTACTTAGAATATCTAACTTTGCGTTTCTTTCTTTACCTACTCGAATATTTCCTTTTATAAATATCTCACCGTGATGATTAGGTAGTGCATATGGTTCCAGTAGCTCTACACAGTCATAAGCTTTCTTGATGTTTAAATTGACTTAGTTGGCACATGTGCAAAAATATACTTTTTAAGGTTTTGTGCTTCAGCTTGGATTGATATATTTGTAGAGCCTTACTTGATTTAGATATATCTTTTCAAAGTTTTATTTTTTTATTGGTATTTTTCATTGATTAGGCTGGCTGACAGGAATGTTGTATTTGTTGGATGAGCAGCCTGATACTTCAACAAGTGACATTTCGGTAAGTTTTGTGAAAAATATTTTACATCTAATGCATTTACGTGTGTGTATAAATATACTGTTGTGACCTTTTTGTGATATTTATGAATGTAATATGCTGGTTTCTTTTGAATGAGTGAAGTCAGCTACTTGCATAATACTTTTTGTATTATTGCTAATATAGGTTTTGAAAATTTCCACTTACCTTTTTTCCAGGAAGTATTCTGTCGCTTGCCTCTTCCGTATATCAGTGAGGAGTTTAAGATTGATTCCTCCTGGAAAGACATGGACAGTAAGATGGAGCAGCCACCACCATATGTACACATAAGACGCAGTATCCTACTTGTTTTATTGTATGCTATAGTGAAGCAGCTATTATATTCAATAAAGTTAGAATTTGTGTAGCCCTTTTAGAATGTTAAGTCAGAGAACTTGATTTTACACTTGGTATAATTAATAGTTTTCAAGTTAAGTACTGCACTGCTATTTTTTTGCTAGCCTGAATTAATATCAGATGTATACTTAGTAAAGAAGAAACGTAGTAATGTGGATGATGGTGCAGGGTGCACCAGCTGCAGCTCTACATGTTCTGATGATTGTGTGTGCAGGTACATACATGTATTCTTTTGGATGAAACTTCTTTTGTAAATGTGGATGTAGAGATTGTGTAGGTCTTTTAGTTTTAGTTGACAATGAATTATTTTTCTATTGCTTATTCGACATAAATGATTTTTTACAGTTGAAAATTTGTTGATCCCAGATATGATGGTATATTGATGCCTGCTACTCCTATTGAGTTTACAAACTACCGAGAAATATTATTTGTCTGGTCTATAAAATTATGATCACCTTCTCCCTTTTAATTGAAAAGGTTGTACTGTTGTACACTGACAATTATACACTTATAATTTGTAAACACTTAATATAACGTGGCACATTATATGACATGTCACTGTAATTGGTTGTGAACATGTAAGAATAATATAATTGTTTAGTAAGATTTAATCAACAGGGTTATACATTAATTATTGCATATCATCCATCAGGGTTCAATGCATAAGTTGCTCAAAAGCTTGTCGCTGCTCTGAAAATTGCAACAATCGTCCATTTCGCAAGGAGAAAAAGATCAAGATAGTCAAGGTGTGAAATTTTACTGCATCAAGATAGACACATTATATTTTTATTTTGAAGCATGTTTGTATTATTTTTGTGGGTTTCTCTTCTATTAAGCTTAAGAATTAAAAAATATTGCTACAAATTATTAAACTTCTTTTTTTTTTTATAGACTGAACATTGTGGATGGGGAGTGGAGGCCGCTGAAACCATTGATAAAGGTGGATTTATAGTTGAGTATATTGGAGAAGGTAGTTCATATTTCTACATGGCTTCTAGTTTCATAATGTCAAGTATTGTTTGTGTTCCCTTTCTTTGGTAACCATAATTGAGTATGCCCTTTATTCAGGAAAGTTTTAAAAGCACATGATCTTCTATACCACATGTTTTCTGTAGCTTATGTCTTTATGCTACGTCTTTAATCTATTTAACTAGAAAAATTTATGCTGCAGTCATTGACGATGCTTTATGTGAGAAGAGGCTCTGGGACATGAAATACATGGGTGTACAAAATTTTTACATGTGTGAGATTCGGAAAGACTTCACAATTGATGCAACTTTCAAAGGAAATACTTCACGCTTTCTGAACCATAGCTGTGATCCCAACTGTGTTTTGGAAAAATGGTTAGTGTCAATACCATCACACTCATCCTAGACTGTATTATTTTCTCATTCTTCAGAGACTAATCAACAGATATGCTGTTTCCTAGTGGACCAAATTTTTATTAAAAACTTGTGAGATGTATAACCTGATTTCCTTGATGTAATCAAATGTTATTTTATAGGCAAACTGAATATTAATAGAAAACTCAACCCTTAGCATGAGATGTGCTGACATTTGAAAAAAAAAAAGTTCACTATAATGGTGTGCTCATCGCCTTATTGCCTCCCAAAGAAAGCCCTAAACAATCCCAGACATGGCCATTGCAACCAAAGAGAGATTTCCCACTCCCTTCCCACGTTTTTCCTTTTCCACCTTGATAATGAAAACTCAATTAGGTTCTTGATATGAGTGTCCGCTAATGTGTTGTGTATCTTATTACCTCGTAATGTCCTTAACATTATTGTTGCAAGATCTTTCCAAGAAGTGTTGCTAGAGTTTAGTTGCCAGAATTTGAACCAATGGCCTGCATTCTTTCTGTGCTAATGAAGGCTAGGTGTAATTTTTTCCTGATCTTTTGATGTTTTGAACTTCAATTTTATTTTATTTTTGGTGTCTTTGCTGTCCAACCTTATGGGTCACTTTGTTCAAACTTGGGCAACTCCACCCTTTTTACCTTAAGTTGATTGAATTTTCTCTTGTCCCCATTGACTAAATTTTCTCATTCATCCAACAATTTCTTTCCTTTCTTGATCCCAAGAAGCAATTCCTTTATTTCTCTCATGTATATTGTTGGAAATATCACATTGACTAGAGATAAGATCAATTTACACTATATAATGGGTGCTAACCTTACCTTACAAGCATGTTTTGTAAAGTTTAGTTAGGGTTTAAGTTTTCTTCTTAACATGGTATTACAACCATGGGTTAAAACCTATCCTAGTGAAATTTATTGTTTGTTGACTCTATTGTTCCATTCGCCATTAAGTTGCTATTGGACCACCTATTAACGTCTAGTTCCACGTTAAGGATTTATAGGTCTCAGTATAAGAGAGGTTTGTTGGAAGTCTCATTGATTGGAGATTCGACCAATTTACATTATATAAGTGGGTGTAAACTTCACTTTATAAGCCGATTTTGTAAGGTTGAGTTAGGCTTAAAGTCCCTTTCTTAGCATGCATGTTTTCTGTCACAAAGACATGTTTGTGCTCTGGTCTCCTTCCTCTATTTGTTGGCCTATTTCTCCAAGCATCCACTATGATTTCCATTATGCACTCAGATCTTGAAGGATAGACTAAATTGTTAGGAAGCATCACTATTTTTTGAGAAAAACAATGAATAGTAAATCTGATTCACCACATGTACAACAAAAGATATAAAAAAGCACTCTCATTCCACTAGATTATTCCAGTTACAAAACTCTTAAACTCCCAAAACTAACTCCTTTTCCCTCTAAGTTTCCCATAAAAGGGAACCTGTTTGCAAACAAAATCTTAGCTGTCAAAGCTATCTTACTACTGTATTCTTAGTTATTATTTTTAAACCTTTTCCTATTCTATAATAAACCTGTAATCTCGTGTTATTGTCAACTTGTTATATTTGGTTCTGCCTAACAGTTTGCATAGGCACAGTTTATGGAGGAAGGTTGGCCAAAGTTTATTATATGTGCAACATGGGAGGATTTGACATCTCAGTGCACAGGCGACTTAAATTAGTAGCTTGATAACCTGTAATATGAAGATAAATAGTTGCTTTAAACTTTTAGCAGGAAGTATAGAGGGAATGAGGCAGTCAATTTCCTGCACAAGTGAATTGTATGTTCCATATTGTTCTACAGGAGTTTGTTAATGCTGACGTATGAAACAGATCTTTCTTTTCTTATACTGTGTTCTTAATTTTGTATGTTCTCGGCTTATAATATGTATGGTTGCTAATAAAGAACTCGTGACTTAGGTGTTCATTAATTTTTAAGCACTAAGGACTATGTTCCCCTAAAATAATGTTTCTATCATAAGCCATTTACTGCTGTATAGATGAAGTGGTTTATACTTTTGTGCTTAAGTTATTGACATGTAACATTGTTAATTAGTAGGTTTTCTACTTTATAATTAGCTCCTTTGCAGCTGATTGATATGTTGTATAACTAGAATAATTTGGCATATTCACTGTCAATTAACAAAATGAATCTATTTATGTATTTCATGGCAACATCTCTTTTATATTTAGGTCTAAATTTATCTGGTTTCTTCTAGGCAAGTAGATGGTGAGACACGTGTGGGTGTTTTTGCTGCTCGTTCAATACAATCTGGAGAGCCATTAACATATGATTACAGGTAAATTTGATCCTACCTTTTATGCTTTGGTTGAGAGAGAGTTGACAATTCCCAAGAAGTGGACTTGAAAATGGTGACATATGTCAAGTTTGACTGAATGGCTCATCATTCAGAGAATCTTATTTAATAATAATAATCTTTAATGTTATAGAAGGAAACTTTACCTAATGCTCGACTAATTTACTGTTATTTAAATATGTCCATCAATGAAATAAAGCAATTAAACAAACTTCTCTAATTTGTGCCATTTTCTTTGAGTAAATGTTGCTGGTGGATCTTGAAGCATCAATTTGCCTACCAGACATTGATGGAGAAGTGAGACCTGACCTTAGTAAAAGACATCAACAATCTGAAGATTGTTGGAGACATGAGGAAGACAAATGAGGTGGGCATCGAATATAGTGACAATCAACTTTGAGTAAAATACCTTGACCAAGAGTACTTAGTGAATACCTAATTTATTCACTGAGCATCAGCCAAGTATAGAAGAGGAGAGTGCAATAATTGACTAGTTGAACAAAAAACTAGATCAATACGAGTAATGGTTAAATAATTGAGTATGCTAACCAATTGACTATATAGGGAAGGATTAGACAAGGGTTTGCCTTCATCTTTATAGTGCTTTCAAATTCTCTTCCACAGGGTCTGGGCAAAATTGGCATCTTACAATCTAGCCTAAGTGATTAACTCCTAAAAGTTGTGAAAAAATGTGAAGGTAGTCAGTAGTAATATGGAATTACTTTTATTGATATAAAAAAGAAGCAATACATTGGTATTTAAAAAAAATGAAATCCTTAATAAAAGGAAAGAAATCTGCTAAAATAAAGGAAATAAATATCCAGACGTAAAGACTCTGAATCTAGAGCAAATCTACAAATCCCAATCCCTTAACTTTAGGGATTTCTTACAAACAAATCTATCTATATTTATTGTACAGTAAATGTGCAATATTTACATCCATATTTCAACAAAAGTATATGTCATAATTGCTTATGTAAAACAGTTAACTTGTTAGAACAGGTCTTGTATTACCTATGTGTAGATAATCATATTATATTTGTGTCTCTATTGATGCAAGAATCCATATAAAAGAATGAATTAGCTTAGAGATCATTGAACTCCCTTGGTCATTTTTCATATTTTCTAGTCTTAAGTTGGTATCAAAGTAGGCTGATTTTGCTTTGCTTTGTTTGTCATTGTTTAGTGCATTTTTCACTTTCTGTTGCTGCCCATCATCACTAGCTGCCATGCCCTTCTGCTTTTGAGCAGTTGTATTCATCTTGCCAAGCAACACAAAACCCATTACATGTTCTTATCGGTTGCTGTTGCTAACCGACTTTTTTTTTTCTGAAAAAGAATTGGATTTGAAGTGTCTTTTTCATGCACAACCTTTTGGTCACCACAACAATTTCGCACCACCTTTGTTACTCTCATTGCTTTTGTTCCAACTTGTCTTTCTTCATTTTGTATTGGTTCACGCATAATCATAGTTGAATACCTTGTGGATTACTTTCTTTTTACTTGCTTTTTTTTTAAATGGCTATTGGCAGACCTGCCCAATCCTTTTTTGGTTCTCCAATAATTTCTTCAGACTTAGCGGCAAAAATTACTTGTCTTGGTCTGCATCAGTTGAGCTCCTGTTTCATGGCCAAGGCTTCCATAATCATTACCATTTTACAAGGTGGTTGAACAATGAAAGAATATGGATTTTCTGCTGTGTATCCTATTGTGACAACTTGTGCTATCTAATATATTAGGAACTCTTGGAGCATTTAAAATTTTGTGACTCCTTTTGGAAGAAGGTGGAGTATTTTTTTGCAAATGATTTCAACACCTTTATGATTATGCTCATAAATTGGAATCTTTGAAATAAATACATGATGACATGACCTCCTTGTTGCTAAAGCCTAGTCAATTGTTGAGGAATTGAACATATTTTTAGAAGTTGATTCTTTAGAAGAGATTAAGAAGTTGGATAAGTTCTACATGGTTATAGTTCTTCATGCTACACACCAGATTTTTATCTTTTATGGGACCAAATCTTGATTGGTGAAAAAATTCCATCAATGGTCTCATAAGATGACTGTTTTGTGTTCTCACTCTCATCACTAGAAATTTGCATGATTTTGTGGAATAATTTATCATGGTGTGTATTCACAGAAGGGTGGCAACGAAAATAGGAGGATGAAGTGGTTATGGTCTTCCCCAATGCTCTTATTGTAAGAGGATAGGAGATATTCAAGAAAACTTTTTCTCTTTACATTGCTTCCTTGACATGACAAATGTCTCCAAATCTAATGTGATTGGTTCTAAGTTTTCTTATGAGGAATATTAGGAATATCTTTGGTTAAAATCTAGTAGTCAAATATAATCTTTCACCCAATATGAACTATCAACCACTCATATTTTTCAAATCACGGAAAATAAAAATTCATGTATTCTTGATTTAGGTGCTTTTGATCATGTTTCTGGTAATACTTCTAAGCTTTCTTCTCTTGTAGAGTTCCACCTTTTATTACATTAGTCAATAGGTCCAAACTTGATTCTTAAGGAGTTGGTCAAGTCTCTTTTTCTCCTTCCTTGAACATAAATTATGTTCATCTTGTCAATGCTTGTCCTAGTAACCTCATTTCTTAGTCGATTAACTAGACCATTAAATTGTTCAGTAGATTTTGTAAAAAAATATTATTGACATCCATTCATAAGAAGGGTCATCCTTTTCTTATACATTTATAGCTAAATAGTAATCTTAAACTCTAGAACAAATATTTCCTCATAATCCCCTGTATATTCCTGTCGATTACCAAGAGCCACCAAATAAGCCTTATATATGTCTAATGAACCATCAAATTTTAGTTTGACGTGCGGACTCATTTAGATCTAATAGGCAAGAAATGACATCCAAGTTTGATTTTCCTTCTTCTTCCATATCTCTCACTAGTAGGTTTGGGTTGTTGCATGAGAATCAGAGGTAGGCACTGTGATATAAGCTAAAGTATCATTGAGAGATATGTGATCTAGTGCATGAATAGATTGTGAGGATTGTTGAAGATTAAACTGCAGGAACAAGAGTTTTTTAGGATTTGGGGAGGCTTTAATTTATAATTGCAAGCCCCTAAATATGAAAAACAAAGTTTGGATTGAAATGCTCAATGTGAAGAGGCATATAATTGAGTTGAGGAAGCAACACTTGATCAAAGTTAGGTGAAAGATGCTTTTGAAAGAAGCACTGTTCTTCAAAGAATCACATTGTTTGAAATATAGATGTAATCAACCATATCATGATTGCAAACTTGATCACAATAAGGTGAAAGATGCTTTTGAAAGAAGTATTGTTCTTTACAAAATCACATTTTCTGAAATATAGATGTGATCAACCATATCATGACTGCAAAAATGCATGCTCTTGACCAAAGCAATACTTGGGAGTTAGTTTCCCTTCTACTTGGGAAAAAGGTTGGTGGATGTCCATGGGTTTATACCATTAAAGTTTGTTGTCCTAATGGTGAAGTCAATTGTCTCATAACCTCGATTAGTTGCATAAGGGTACACAATAGTTTATGGCTTCGATTATACTGATACTTTCTCTCAAGTGGCCAAGATGACTATTATTCACCTTTTCTTTGCTACGACAACAATTTGTCATTGACCACTACATCAATTGGATATCAAAAATGTTTTTCTACATTGCAATCTTGTAGAGGTGTACATGGAGAAACCTCTTGGGTTTGTTGCTCAGAGGAATTTGGTAAGGTTTGTAAGTTGCACTGCTCTCTCTATGGCCTCAAGCAATCTCCACATGTTTGGTTCGGTAAATTCAACCTAGTTGTTCAAATTTTGGGCTAAAATGTAATGAAGCAGATCATTCAGTTTTCTATTGTAATACCCCAATTGGGAAATGGATTTACCTAATTGTCTATGTTGAGATGTAATCATTACAGGAAATGATGTTCATGAAATTTCTTAATTGAAGGAGTATTAGTGCAAACATTTTCAAATGAAGGATCGTTGAAGTCTCAAATACTTTTTGGGCATTGAGGTAGCTCAATCAAAAGATGGGGTTGTAATCTTTAAGGAAGTACGCTCTTGACATTCTACAAGAGACATGTATGCTTAACTGTAAGCAAGTAGATAGTCCTATGGACCAAAATCAAAAACTAATGATGGAAGGTGAATCATTTCTTGATCTAGAAAGATATAGGCAACTAGTTGGAAAGCTAATTTATCTTACGAGGCCTGATCTATGTTTTGCAGTTGAAGTGGTTGGTTAGTTTATGTAGGCACCATGTATTGGCTGTTGGAATGCATTATCCTATTTTAAGGTACCTCAAAAAGGTTCCAGGACAAGGTTTGCTACATGAAGATAAAGGAAATGTTCTAGTCTTCATGTACTTTGATGTTGATTGGATAGGCCCCTCTAATGACATACACTACTACGTGAAATTGTGTCTTCCTTGGAGGAAATATTATCTTATGGAAAAGTCAGAAGCAAAATGTAGTGGCCTAATCAACTGTTGAAGTTGAATATTGGGCAATGGCATCTTTTGTGAACTTATATGGGTAAAATATTTTTTTCAAGAGCTTAATTGCTGTGAAATTAAGACGATGAAGATGTATTGTGATAACCAAGTTGCCCTCCTAATTGCATCAAATCCAGTGTTTCATGAGAGGACTAAACTCAGAAATTAATTGTCATTTTGTTCAGGAAAAGTTGTTGTCCAAGGAAATTTGTACCGAGTTTGTTGGATCAAATGACCAATTTGTAGATATGTTGACTAAGTCCTTAAGGTACCTCAAATGGAGTTCATTTGTTCCAAGTTTGGTATATACAATTTATATGCTCCAATTTGATGAGGAGTGTTAAACCATTACATTTATGTATTATCATTAAGTCTAGGTATAAAGGGTAGAATGTTGGGAACATCTATCAGTTGTACCTATGGTCGTACCTATTTTTGCACCTAGCTATTTAGTGCAACCTTTTAATCTTTCATGAATTCTTGTATCAATTTCTCATTATAAATAGAAGATTGAGAGAGGGGTCCTTTAAGCCCTCTAAACATATATTTTCTCTCTAGTGGCCAAGGTGACTACAATTCGTCATTGACCACTCCATCAATTTGATATCAAAAATGCCTTTCTACATGATAATCTTGTAGAGGAGGTATACATGAAACAATTTCTTGGGTTTGTTGCTCAAGAGGAGTCTGGTAAGGTTTGTAAGTTGCATTGCGCTTTCTATTGCCTCAAGCAATTTTCACGTGCTTGTTTCAATTGTTCAACTTTTTTAGGGGGCACATGGCTTCCATCTTGCTAAAGGTGGTCATGATGAACTTTGCCTAGAAACCACATTTCAACAATTGAAGACCAAGAAAGATGAGTATTCCATTTAGCTTCTCGGAAGTAATGGAAGGGCTTCTAGAGGATGAAATAGTAGTTCTAGTAGCAATTTCTTACAATGAAGACGAAAAACTGAGAGGTAAGGAAGAAAAAAAGTGAGATAGACGAAACCCTAGTGTAACTTCCAACAAGGATGACTTTGAACCACTTAGAATGAAAGTTTCGAAAGCAAAAACAAAGACAAGGTTCATTGAGACTGGCGACAACGACACGATAGAGTTTCGATGAGTGGAAGGCAACACATTGTAGTTGTGTGCCTAACAACATTGAACTGAAGAGGAGTGCGTGGCGGCTTGTGGCTGCTCGTGGAGAACAATTAGCTTTTGGTACTAGTGGGGTTGGCTGTTGCTGGCGAAAACTGCAGACGATGATTGGTGGCGAAGATAGTGTCGAAGATGACTGAAACAGGTAGAGCAAGATTGACCCGCTCCGATACCAACTTGAGAGGAAATATATGTTTACAGGGCTTAAAGGACCCCTCTCTCAATCTTCTATTTTATAATGAAAATTGATACAGCAATCCATGGAAGATGAAGGGACTACACTAGACACCTAGGAGTAAAACTAGGTACAATTGTGGGTACATCTGATATATGTTCCCAACACTCTACCCCCTATACCTAGACTTAATAATAATACATAAATGTAATGGTTTAACATTCCTCCTCAAGTTGGAGCATACAAATTGTATATACCAAACATGGAACAAATGAACTCAATTTGAGGTACCCTTAAGGACTTAGTCAACATATCTACAAGCTGGTCATTTGATCCAACAAACTCAGAAAGCAAACCAACTACTGCAACATTAACCAAAAGTTTGTTCCTTTGTACAATTTGTGAGTGGATTAGCTTACTTTGCACACCAACCAAAAGCTTGTCCTTTTGGTTTTCCTTCGTTTAGTGTGTTTTTTGTAAATCCCTAGAAGCCATAGCAAATTCAGAAGGGTGTGCAATTCATCCTTCAGCTGTGAGTGTTGAGAAAAGAAAAGGGAGAAGCCACCAGAGAGTGCCTCTGGTACCTGAGAATGGTTCTCTCATCCATTTTATTGTTGAAGAGAATATTTTTTTCTGTTGATCCTTGGAAGTTCCAAGAAGAGTTATAGTGTATCCATTAATTATTATTAGTTGAAGATTTTTCTGGACTAGGTTCTGTAGGTTTTTCCATGTTAAAAGTTTTGGTGTTGTTTTCTCCCTTCTTTATTTTGTGCATCTTATCATTACACACACATATTATTTATTGAGGAAAGATATGATTTGGGTTTTTGCTTTTGTTGTTTGTTATTTGTTATTTTCTGTTATCTTCCCAACAATGGGGACACAAATTTCAAAAATTTAGATGGGAACGTAAGATAAACAACAATTTATAAAACTTCTTCCCAAAATTTAAAAGAAGCACAGTGCCTACATCATCCAAAAAATGATGATTCTTTTTCAGCCATTCCAAAGTGTTGAGGTGTACAAGGACGTGAATGTTGAAAAATTTATGAGACAATTTAGGATCATAAGTTTGGTCTTTATTTCAAAGAAAGGCATGTTGAAACACATATCTTAAATTTGAGGTGACATGTACTAGGTATCCAACTGCAATCAAATTAGTAGATGATCCAGGTGACAAACACATTCTGAAGCTTTGGTACCATATTAAATCTGATTGAAATTGAATACCTCGCATCATCGACAGACCCGTTTAGTGAGAATCCTTAATGTTATACAAAGAAACTTTGTGTATTTAGGTACAAGGAAACTTTGCCTAATTTACAACTATGCAAATCTGTCATTGAAATAAAACAGCTAGTAAATCAGCTGTTCAAATGGATGCAAATCTGTCCAAGTAAATAGAGAAATTTCAGGGCCATCAATAAGAAAGAAATAAATCAGGGGTATAGCTAATCCTGTTGACAACAAGACTTGGCAGATATTAAAAGTGACATTCTGTCCTGCATTTAGGTTAGGTGGCATTTAGCCTTCTGTTTCCTATCTCTTTCAGAGTAAATACTCTTTCAATTTGGTAAGCTTTTGTGGAAGCTCTTTTTCATGACTTTGCTTTCATTAAAGAAAGCTCTTCAAATTTTAGAGTTTCTTTCAAATATGTTATGTTTAACTTTTCCTTTTAAAAAGCTTGAAAAAGTTGGGCTAAATACCATCTCTGGGTCAAAGTTTTTATACTGTGTTTTAACTCGTCTGGTTAAAAATAGTGAATGGATTTTGGGTTGTTTGGATTAGGAATGAACAGTCAAAAGAAATATGAAGGAAAATTTGATAGAAATAAAGAGAAATATTGTTTTTGGATGTGTTTTTGTACCCTTATAGAGATGAGTTGAAAAAGAGTGAAAAGAAATAAATAACCTATGCAGAAATTATTTGTATATACGAAAGTGTTTTGGTGTGGCATAATTGGAAGTTAATGTTTTCGTTATGCAGAAACTGATTGATTTTTTTTTACTACGCTTTCCAAGTTTAAATATTGGTGGTGGTTTTATTCTCTTAAACGAGTCTTTCTTAGGTAATGACTAATTTTGACCCCTAAATTGAAAGGGACAACCTGCATTAAAATACATAAGATCGAATCTCTTATAATATTCTCTAAACAAAAATCAAAATATAAAAATGTTTCAATTATTACCTTTTTTTGAGATTGTGATGAGTCTATCACAATCATTATCATGATTATTTTTATCACCGCTGTTATTCTTGTTAGTGCCACCATTGCTATATTTGCCGCCAATGCAATGACTGCCACAGTTAAACGTTGATAGTGGTGGTTGCAATAGTTATCATGACATTGATGTTTGCAGTGGTTTTGGCAATAGTGACACTGATCATCATGGCATTAATGATGATTGTAATGAGAATAATAACAATGACAATAATAATAATCTTGTAATAATAAATGTGTATAGTCAATAACAATCCATTGATGTTGATCATGCTTGTGATGGTTTGACAATAATTTTGAAATAGTGATGAGATGATCGAGATCTTTTAGAATCTGATATTTTTATTTGATTACTCTTTTAGAAAATTGATCGTATGCATTTTAATCCAGTCTTTCTATTTAATTTATTGGTTTAGATTATTAGATTTATTTTTACATAAAAAAGATATTCTCATATGATAGCATATATCTTTAAAAGAATTATTCCTCATCCTATATACATGAAAGAAAGAAATATAGAATAAAAATACAGACCATTCTTAGACATCACAAAGGATACTGACCTATAAGCTAAACTCTGACATGAAAATACAGCACACTGGTACACTATTAATGTTTAAATTATAAGAGACAAGAGCTGCATATACATTTGGAGAAATTCTGATGAAATGAGTAGAATAACAAAATAAGTTGATGAATTTATAGATTTTTTTTTTTCTGTGATTGCATACCTAAAAAATGAGGCATTATTATTTTGTATTGTACCTCATCTTCTACAAGTTAACGAACTAATAAGTAAGCATTTAATAATACCAATGTACCTCATCTATTGTCTGATTGTTAAAGGTTCGAAAACATGTTGACTTGTAAATGCAACAAAAAAAGGAAGTTTTTTAATTAAAAAATGCTAGACATGTTAAACAGTGTTCGTACACAATAAAGTTTTTTAGTTTCAGTGAGGATCAGTTAGAGATTCCATTAGAGTGGTATGGATTGGTAAAATACTTTGAAGTGTCATGTTGGCTTAAACTCCTTTCCAATGCAGGGCATGAAACTACACCAGAGTGCAATAGGTTGGGCAGAAACTCAATTTGGTCTCTAGATTAGAAAACTTACTTGAAAATAGAAGAGACCAATGTCTTTGCTTTCAGTAGTACTTGAGTGAAAAATGGGCAAAATATGATAAAATGGGGCGAAGTTCGAAGACTGTTCCCCACCTAGCGTCTAATTAGTAGTAGTCCTGAATTAGCTGCAGGCTCATTCTCCTTTCTAACATATGTCTTGTATTTCTTTGACTAACTAAGCTGACTAAACTGGTAACATAGCTAACTAATAACTAAAGGATAAGTATCAGATAATTTTGTTTACTCTGTAGTATCTTTTCTCTTCCAACAATAGAGACTTAACTTATGTGGTTATTGCCTTTGTAGATTTGTGCAATTTGGTCCAGAGGTTAAATGCAACTGTGGTGCAGCAAATTGTCAAGGCTTTCTAGGGACGAAAAAGAAAATTGGCAAGCTAGATTTGTGTTGGGGTTCTAAACGCAAGCGAACATCAAATGCTTGCATTACGCTGGTAACAACTGTATAATATATGCCAATATATTAAGTGTATCCATCACTGTTGTAATGTAGACAGAAAAGTGAAAAAGGATGGTCGGATGGAGGGGTCTGGGTGTAAGAAAAGATGGAAAAAAGATCTCAAATATTCTGTTTGATTGTTGTAGAGGGAAATGACAATTTATTGATTCAAGTTTGTGACAGCAATGTCACTCAAATTTTCATCCCAGGAATTAAAACATGTAAATTGATATTGCTGAGATAGCACACATCAGTGTTGAATAATGACCATTATCAAAATTGTGTTTGATTAAAATTTGAAGTATTCTTATTTCTAAATTGTGAAGGATTGTGAACTCAATTTTCCCAGTTAATCGGGATGTACAATTAGGCTGAAAAGTGAAGTACTTCCTAAAAATAGATGCAGAAGGATCAACAATGTTAGATAAGATCTACCTTAACTGATTGGAGTAGTAGATATTTTTAAAAGAAGGTAACAATTTAGGATACTAAGTTCTTTACATGGATGTAGACATTGGTAGGTAGGCAATATAAAACAATCATCTTTGTCAATATTGATATGTGAGTGTATGTTGAATTCTTTTTACTATAAAAATAAATAAAAAGGTTATTATTATTATAAAAATAAACTTAAATAATTCTTTTGTATATATTTTTATAATAGATAGTTATTTTAATTTTTTTAAAATTGTCAACTTTAAAAAATGACCAAATTGAAAAAGAAAAGTTATATTTTAAAAAATATCAATATAAAATTGTTAAGATAATTATTTGAAGGATAAATTAAAACAAAAAAACATGTATGGATAATCTTTTTATATAATAGTATAATAGTAAAAATAATTTTTATAATTATATTGTGAATACTTTATCATTTATTTTAGAAGTAATTTTGTTTGTAATAGTAAAAATAATTTTTATAATTCTATTGTAAATACTTTATTAATTATTTTGTAAGTAATTTTGTTAATATAAAAAGTTATTTTAGTTTAAAAGATGGTTAAATTTTAGAAAAATGTCAAATTTATAAACAATAGTTAAAGAGAAAGAATGAGTTGGACATAAAATTGATAAAATAAATATGTTTGTATAAAAATTTAAATGATGAATTCTTAGTTACATAAACAATTATTTTTATTAATGGTTTAGTTATAGAAGACTACGGTGCACAATCTCTAATATGAAGTAAGGATAAAAATATGAAAATTTTCCTATGTGTTGATTGTCTCTCAAATCAATCAATTTATAGAGTTATATCTCTTAAACCCTAAATTTAGTTTTCTTGTTTTAGTTCATTTTAGTCTTTTTATTTATTTTTATTCAATTTATTTCTTCACTTTTCTTTAAAATATGTTCAATTTAACTCTTTTATTATTTTTTATTTAATTTAATTTTCTTCCTTTTAAAACAATTTAATTGTCTTTTTCAGTTTAAGATCAATTTGATAATTAAGTTTAACTAATTAATATATATATATATATATATATATATATATATATATATCTTAAAATATTTTTTTAAAATTTATATATCAAATCACTCGATTTAAATGAAAAGAATTTTAGTATTTAAGTGAATTAATTTGATGTACATTTTAATATGTATATATAAATTCTAAGCTTAATTATTAATTTTGTCTCCAATCGAAAGAGATAAATTAGATTGTTTGAAAACAAAATAGGACTAAATTAAATAAAAAGTAATAAAAAAATTAAATTAAACATTTTAAAAAATTAAAAGATTAAATTAAACTAAATTAATAAAAGACCAAAATGAATAAAAATAATGATTAAATATTAGCGCCTCGTAAAAGCATTTCTCGAGTAGTTGGAACTAGATAACTAAATCATTAATTAAACCGATTTAACAAAATCATCTACTTTCATATAAGTTATATATTAGTTTTTGAAATGATTTCTATGCATAGTTTAATTTTATGCATGTCTTACTTTGAACGAATCTATTATCTCTCAATTAACAAACTTTTTATTCATTTTCTCATAAATTCTAAATAAATCATTCATTCAGCTTCCACAGCTTCCACTTCCTTCCTCAAATGTTGTAGCTGTATGTGAAGAAAACACACGGCGTTAACAAATACCGTGAAATAGAATAGAAGACGTGCAGGTTTAAAAGTCAAATACTGAATGCGGCGAAACCGTTAATAACAGTGCAGACAACCTCCGTTCCAAGTCGCAGCAAAACCCGACAACCCACCTGAAAGAGAGAGAAAGAGAGTAGTGAATAGCAGTCAAAGACATATATACCCCGACACAACACACCTTGCTTTCTTTCCATCAACAAAACAACATCAAATAAAAACCACAAAATCAAAATTCATGGTAGAATCATAAACTCAACAATCCAAAAGTTGTCGTGCACTGTCATGGAAGAGGAAGAAGCGATGCAGCAACGAGTCACAGACTCGTCCCTGACCACCCATTCACTCACTTCCATAGCTTCCGACGAAGAGCAACTCGACTCGGAAACCCTATCTCTTCATTCTTCTGCGCTCCCGCACGAAGACGCTGTTGCTCGTACGTTGCGTTTCAATAACACTTTTTTCTTCTCTGTTATGTTTTATTGATAGTAGTGAATAATATTGAATAATAGTGTGTTGATGCGGCAGATATTCAAAGAAGCTATACCGCTAGTAAGCTTGGCCAAGATGAGAGTAAGGTTAGAGCATCTCTGTGTTAAATTATTAAAAAAAAACGTTGAGATTGTGAATTTCAAAGGTTTGATTTTTTTGAATTTTGAAATGTTCTGCTTAATCTCACCCACCTTGTGAAGGGATTCTTGGCATATTGTTGCTTCTTGTTCTTATGAGTGCTGAAGATATAGGTTTAGGATGACTATGACTATGACTATGACTATGGCTACTCAACTTTATTAAGTGCTTATTAAATTAGTGTCTGTGTATAAGATGTTTCTAGAATCTAAGATGAAATAAGGTTTAATTGTTTACGTGTAAGTTGTAAACTGTTTAAAAGTTATTTGGGAAAGTTTATTGAAATAAGCTGAAAACATCTTGTAGATGTATCACAAGCTATGTTGTAACCTCTTCCGAATGAGTGTGTATGTCATCCCTCAGTGTATTTTTCTGTCACAGTTTTGAGAACTTGACTTTTTGGGATGTCCAATTTGGAACTTGTGGAGTGCTTGAAAGTTTAGTGACTTCTTGGCCTTTAAAATTATTTGTGAGGCTTAGAAACCTCAGATTACATGTAGGTTATAAAAGAAAATAAGAAGCAAATAGTCTCGAATTATAGAATTATTTCGAGACAGTAAAAAATAATTTGACCAAAACTGCCATGAATCCAGTTGCAAAATCCAGTTCTTGATGTTTGGTATTAGATCTTCCACGAATAAATGGATGGGAGTTTGATACTTTGATTCATCCTCTCCCTTCTCTACATCCCATTTTTTTTTTTTTTTTATTTCTTCAGCACTGAAATGCACCATTTTATGTACAGGAGTCAGCTCAACATTGTGATGAGAAAACTATTGTAAAGGAGACAGTAGAGGCACCTCAAAAACAGACCGAAAATCAAGTTCAGATGTCTGTTTGTTCAACTTCATCGTCTAAACTATCACCAGCTCCTCCTAAAGCTAATAATGTAAAAGTGCAAAATGTGGACAAAGGAACTCCTTCTGGTCGTACAACCTTATCTTCAGTTTCTGTTTCTACTGCATCTGATGGATACAACTGGCGGAAGTATGGTCAGAAACAAGTGAAGAGTCCTACTGGTTCTCGAAGTTATTACAGGTGTACCCATTCAAATTGTTGTGCTAAGAAGATTAAATTTTGTGACCATTCAGGATATGTGATAGAGATTGTTTACAAAAGTCAACATAGTCATGACCCCCCACACAAAATTGATTCTACAAAGGAAAGTAAATTCTTGCCTTACAGTGAACCTAAAATAAAATGCAGTGTTCCAAAGCAGTCTAGCAGAGTTCAAATTGATTCTGATCCATCTTCTCCAAAAAAACCTTTATATGAATCACCTTGCAGTGCTAATAAGAATCAAGAAAACTCATCCAATGATGAGAATGGCAAAGTTTTCTTGAAGGAAGAGCATGTTAGTGACCCTGAGCCAAAAAGAAGGCAAGTTGCAAATTAATTAATTTTCTTCATAGGAAATAATTTGAGGAATAAACTCTTTCTTGTACATGTGGCTGGATGTAATGTTCTGATGCTCTTGTTCTTAATATGATAAGTAGATTGAACAAACGTGATTTAACATGCTTGGATTCAGCAATAAAACCTGGAAAGAAACCAAAGTTTGTTGTACATGCAGCAGAGGATATGGGGATATCAAGTGATGGATACAGATGGCGCAAATATGGACAAAAATTGGTGAAGGGAAATCCACATTTCAGGTTTATGGTTATATCTTGCTTTCTTTTTTTATATTTTAAATAACCCCCCTACTCGTAATTCTGTTCTTTTGTGGAAGTTGTGGCTGCAATGTGGGATTTTATAAATAAATTTCCTGTTTGAATTGTTGTGTCAAATGAATTAAAGATATTGGTTTACAAAAAATCTCACGTGCTTATGTTCATAGATGGCATTGTTTTGGTTACTCAAGAAATGGAATGCTAAGAAGTGTTTGCGTGTTTTGTTTTAAATCAAGGGTTGCAAGTCTCCTTTAATATTCCAAGATATAGCTATTCTGATATGCTTGGCATGCACAGGTCCATTAAAATTGTACTTTTTTTTATAATTGTATTTAGTATTTATTTAAAAAATAAAAATAAGTTTAAAACATTTGACAATATATTAAAACTGAAGATGATTAATTATATTTTTAACTGAACACATGTTACCCTAAAAAGTATTAGTAATTGTTAGATTTATTATTAGCTGATCTTTCTTCAAGTAATAATAGTGATACTATATGTATACAAATATAAAAATTAAAAATAGAAAATATAATAGATATAAACTTATAATTAATTAAATTTTAGTATTCATTCTTTTTTACTTCAAATACTGTGTTTACATGTTCTTGAATTTAATTTTTGTGTGTTTATAATTGTACCCTCCTCTCGATAGTTGGCAAGTTGTCTTCCTTGCCCATGTTCTCCATCATAGACTAACTATATAGTGAAAATAGTACAATGGCTAGACAAGATTTTTAGCCTGATATGCTTCGCAAATTACACACTTGTAGCATAATCCTATAGACTTCGTGATACCAGCCTTCGATATCCCTATACATACCAAAGTGGAGACTCAGAAGAAAACAAAAAATGTAACCTTCACTTGAATGCTCTTGATAGGTACCTTTCTTGAAACATTTTGACACTCACCTTGAGACAATGATGATGGGTTTTTCTCGAGAGGAGGTTCAATAGGGAGAAATTATATAAGTGTGACATATGTCCAACCCACATAAGGGGTTGACATTATTTTTAACCCAAAACCTTAAGATACTAGGTTTAGGTTTATGAGTCTTTTTTCTTATATGATATTTGACTTTGCCATTTCTACTCAATGTGACTTAGACTCACACTTGAGTTATTCTCAACAAATGGTAAAACTTTTCCTATGCTCCAAGGAGATTGAAAGCAGACAAACAATAATAGTTTGGGAAATACATTTTTGCGAAATCCGTCAAAATCGAAGAACATGGGTGATACTCTAACGTTGCAGTATATTATGGAAGTTCTAAATGAGTTACGATGGCATAATGAGAAGGCAAGGCAAAGCAAAGTACGGAGGAAGCACAAATGTCGTACAAGGATATGGTAGGAGAACAAAGAAATTTAACCGTAGATGGAGGAGGAGCTGGTAGTGTTATGTGCCTAGATCAATGGATGGCCAAAGGGGGGCATCAATGTTAAGTATTATACAATATCCACCCATTTTCAAAAAGAATTGATGGATCCCAGTCCCCCCTCAGTACATCATACCTATGGTGGAGCCTTTCAATGGTACTCAAGACCCAAGAAAACATTTAAGGAGTTTCTCAAAGTGAAGGGAGGTCTTTGATGCAAAATTTTCATCAATACATTGACGGGCTCAACTTTAGACTAGTTCCACTCAATTCATTTATGGAATTATTACATTTGTTTATTGTGGCCAACCAATGACAACCGGCAGAAGATACCTTTGATGTGTGTTAGCAAGAAAGAATCACTAAAGGGATACTGGAGAGGATTCAATAGTGTTACTTGAAAGTGGAGATCTGAATGAGGAGATGTTTATTGCTACTTTCATGAAGTGTTTATGGGCTAGTAGATTCAGAGAATCTTTTGAGCAAAGGAAGGTGAAGACAATGGTTGAGATACGATCTCAGGCAAAATGTCATATTGAAGTAGAGGATAACCCATTTTTAAAAAGGAAATAGGGACCCATTTTTAAGAAGGAATATTGACGTTTTTTTCCCTAGTGGTGTGGTTGACATGCCTAATGTAAACCTTAAATTTTTTTGCCATAAAGCATTGGACTCTTGGTCGAACCGTGGCACAAAATAGGAGAACATGAAGAGGAAGGCAATTTTGGAGGAATTTTGTGATGGATCCGTTGTAACGTGATTGATTTTGTAATCTCATAGTGACTATTCAAAGAAGCATCTCATGGCACTATCATAGATGCACATATCAAGGTGAGAACTACCACACCAGTAAAGAATTAGATGACAGAAAAAGGAGAAAAATTTTCTTGAATTTAAATGATTCAGGAGAATGAATTTACATGTACACTCAAGTACAAAAATAGTTACTAACTAACTACTTTAGTTGACATAACTAAATCCTGGGTAATTGTTTAACTAGTTTCTAACAACTATTCTTAAATTAGCAATTATATCAGTTGATGATCCCTTCCCTTTTCAAACAGAGTATTCAGAAAGTTGTTTTTTTTTTTAATTGTCAAATGCTAGTTAGTATTTGTTAATGGAGGAAGCTGAAATCATAACCTTTCCCATCCTCTCCTCCAAACCCACCAAATCAACCTTATAACTCCCAAGTATTGGTGGACGAAGTCCTCGACTTCTCTCAGCTTTCTTTTTAACTTTATCATTAAGTCAACCTTATAACTTTTCGAAAAGTTGTATTGTTGGTTGAGTGGGCCTTTCCTTCTGTATATTGCTGAGAAGAGCATTCTTCCTGAACAGCAATTTTGAGAAGTTTAACAAAACACTTAAAAAACCCACTTTTTGTTTTTCTGTGAGATGTTAACTTCCCTTTCGTTTTCATTAATTTGACTACTGAAATCTTAGGTCTGTGCTTATCAATGTGAATTTTCAGAAACTACTACAGATGCAGTTCTGCTGGATGTCCTGTGAGAAAGCACATTGAGAGTGCTATGGATAACACAAAAGCTGTGATTATAACATACAAGGGAGTGCATGATCATGACATGCCTGTGCCCAAGAAACGACAGGGTCCACCAAGTGCTTCCGTTGTGGCTGCTGCAGCTCCTGCTTCAATGAAAAATTTGCAGTTCAAAAAAAGTGGGTTGGAACAAAACCAGGAAACTTCTTCTGCTCAATGCTCAGAGGACACAGAAGATGAAGCATTGGACCTTGGTGGTGAGAAAGCAATCGAGTCAGCTCGAACTCTTCTAAGTATCGGCTTTGAAATTAAACCTTGTTGAATGCATCTTTCAGAAATCATACACAACATGGAAGAAAGCTCATTCCAAAATATATTATATACGTTTTAAAAAGTTTGTTCTGAAAATTTTATGAGAAGTTTCCAAAATGCATTTTACGTTTCAGAAATCTTATCTTATCAATTATGTTCCAGAAATTCTGTTCTGAAAATTCTAAAACAATTGTTTTGAAAATTTTCTAAAACAAGTAATCTGGAAATCAATTTTACAAAAGGTAAAATGGTTATTTTAGAAATGGTTAAAATTCTCCGTTGGTCCTCGTTTTTGTTGCAGAATCTCAATTTGGTCATCGTATTTTTATTAGTCTCAATTAGGTCCTCATTTGTGTAAATTAGTATCAATTAGGTCCGTTCCGTTAGTAGAGAACTAACACCGTTAAGTAGGTATCACGTGTCAGCTTCTCATTTTTTTGAATTTTTTTTATTTTTTTATTTTTTTTTAAATTTTTTTAATATTTTTTTTTAAAATTTTTTTAAAATTTTTTTTTTAAAAATATTTATGCCACGTGTCACTTCTGTGATGTGCCACGTGTCAATCTAATATGGTGACACGTGTCAAATTAATGTATGAATCTCAATTTGTTCCTCATATTTATTAATTTAATTTGATTTCAGTTCCAAATTTTTTTAAAATAATTTTAATTTCATATGCTCCAAATTTAGAACAAATTTAATTTTTTTATAAATATAATGATGATACTTTTATTACAAGTGATATTTCTATTACATATTTTTAACAACATTTAATTTATTTAAATTTATATTTTACATTAAAC
>Ga0214542_1003551_pt1 | contig 31701 bp, 15 predicted proteins | sample CNSS1metaG_FD_160096 | JGI IMG/M metagenome (GOLD analysis project Ga0214542, IMG submission 160096) | Root nodule microbial communities from cowpea collected in UCLA plant growth center, Los Angeles, California, USA - CNSS1 | ecosystem: Host-associated > Plants > Roots > Nodule | place: USA...
ATAAATACATACAAATATATATATATATATATATATATATATATATATATATATATATATATATATATATATATATATATATATATGGAAACTATAGTTTTTTAAGTTTGTTCATTTCAGTCCCGAGTTTTTGGAAGATTCAATTTGGTACCCTTATTTTTAAAGTGGATCAGTTTAGTACCTCCCGTTATATTCCAGTTAACGCCAATTGTATAGTGGTGAGCTGTCATTGTGCAACAAATTAAAAAACTAATTTTAATATACACTTGATCAAGGAAACATCAATAGAGAGACTAAAATAATGTTAACTATACCCAACAAACAAACCAATCCAATTAACAACTTCACCCACATTTCTATTGTATAGTGAAAACTCACCACTATACAAACAACGTTAACTAGAATATATATAACGGGATGTACTAAACTGAACCACTTTAAAAGATAAGTGTACTAAATTGAACCTTTCAAAAATTCAGGAACCAAATTGAACCTTCCAAAAATTCGGGAACCAATTTGAACCAACTCAAAATTGGAAGACTCGATCAATAATTATACCATAAATAAAGATAAAAAATAAAAAATTCTTAGTAGATCTTATATCAATGCCTTAGAACAATTGATTTCTATTTTACCTAAACTCTTTACAATTTTTCAAACCATAATATATATATATATATATATATATATATATATATATATATATATATATATATCATAATTTCTTATTGGTTTTCCTGTGGTGGTAGAGAGGGTTTCTTAAATGATTCTGTTTCTGTTGGTTTGGCGAGCATTCTAGGAGACACTTATGAGAACCCATGGTTGTAAGATCAATTATTATATCTGCAGGAAAATCGTACATTGAACAAGGGTGTATTAATTTGAAACTTAATAAGTACCATGATCTGACGATTTTTTTTTATATAAAATAAAAGGGACTTGATGCTGATAAAAAAATAAAATAAATAAATAAATTAAAGGAACTTAGTAGTTCGAAGCTTCCTCCTAATATTCAAGTCATGAATGGAATTATAGAAGTTAGCTAAACATAGTACAAGATCTTTGTGAGCTATAAGGTAGCAGTTTTCCATGATACCTAAAAATCCAATCAGTACCTAAAATCCCTAACCCTAATCTGGACCACTTTCTACTGTTCAATCAAGAAAAGCTTCTCACACCATTCTAATTTCGGTCTACTCATTTTTAATGCAATGTGGATTTTTCATACACTTGAGTAAGTTTTTTTTTCCTTAACAATATAAATTTTAAAATTCTTAAATATATTGTGTTCCTAAACCAAAATACAACTTTTGCTTTAGATCTCTAATAAAGATTTTACTTTACCTTTTGGTATCTAAATTTTCTTAACTTTATATTTGGTCTAGCAATATATTAGCAAGATAAAAAAAAAAAAATTCAAGAATCACTTAGCAAATGCAACATAATAGTGGGAATGGAATATAAATAAACATTTTTAGAGACCAAATCTAAGTATTTTAAGAACTAATTATCAAGAAATATCAAAAACTTATAAATTACCAGGGACTGAAAATGTTTTATTTTAAGAAAGTAAATTAAAATTTACAATTTCTTTACAATTCTTAAAAAAGTTGGGAATATTGTTTATACAACCCTCTCTCTCTCTCTATATATATATATATATATATATATATATATATTTTGGCGGATCTTGACCAATAATTATGGGAGAGCCAAATTAATATATTCAAAATTTTGAAGTTGTATTTGATATGAACACTATTTTAGATACGTTATCTTAATTTCATCCTCTTTACTTATTGGATATTCTCATATTTGAATATGTTTTCTTGTATAATATTGTTTCAAAGAATTAATATCAAATTCATTATCACCTGTAATTTTTGTAACCTTAAGAAACGACTCTCTCAATTGAACAATTGGATTATAAGTACGATATTCTGATTTATGTAAAAAATTTGAATTTGTTTTCATTTTCATCTTCGTGGGTAGTTTTCCTTTTATTATTTTTGAAAATAAATATAAATTCTTTTACTCTTCATCAATTGACCTAATTTTTTTAAGTTTGAATTTCAAAAATAGTTTATCATAATCTAATGAAAAGTTCAAAGATATAACTAATAAAAGAAAACTCTAATAATCAAGTCACAATTGAAAACTCGTTATAAAAAATACATAGTACATTATTTTTTCTTCTATTTTAATAAAAAGTTAACATACAAAGGCTCATGAGATAAAAAAAATAATGCTAACTATAATAAAATATAAAATTTTAAAATGATCAAATAATAAAATGATATAGGTCACAAGTCAACAAAGTGAGATGGAAAGATAATAATTACGTCACCACCTTAAGAGCCACATAAAAAATAGTTAACATCAGAGACTTAATTATTACTCAATGGATCACAAAAATTTATCACGACTCAATTGAAAGTTCTCAGGTTTATCAAGAACCTAAAAAATAATTAAACAAAAAAAATACATAATTTAATTTTTAATAATTGTTCATATATACATTTAATTTAAAATTTTATAAAAATATTAAAAAATTCAATATATAAATTTTTAAAAATTTTTAAAAATTGGGGGGGGGGGGGGGAAGGGGGGGTGGGCGTGGCCCTCCCTACCCTATAAAAGCTCCACCACTATATATATATATATATATAAACGTAGCATCTCTACCAGCGAATTACACAAAAAACTAAGTTTTATATATGTTTAAAAAGTTCCATATACAATTTTCGTTAGATATAATGTAGGAGGTGTAAGACCCACTTTTTCTGCTCTTATGTTTAAAGGTCTGGCCTTAACTATTGGGCGTAAAGGCCAGCCCATAGGGTACCCAAAACCCTTTTCTAGCCCTAACTCCCTTTACTATGCCCCATTCTAAAAAAACAGGAACCCTTCCCTTTTCCACTATTGGAGCAAAGAGCTCTTCTAGGGCACAATCATAGCATCCACTGTTTCACTCGAATGTCTTCCCCAATTTACTGCACTGGTTGGAGTACAATGCTCCCCTCTTTCTCTAGGACCGTTGTGCTTACGTTTAGATCCACTCTAGGTAAAGGAAGCTAGGGTTTCATGCTTTTTCCACTGTTTCAATTATTTTTACCTGTTATTGAACTGTTTTCATGTTCTTAAATGTTTGAATGGTGCTACGGTGGTGTGAATGAGGTATGAAATGTGTTTTTGTTGAATATGGTGGTTGCACGCATGGGGAGAGCAGTGAGAGTTATGCTGAACTTGCCCAGGCGAGTTGGGTGGTCGCCTAAAACAAAAGCTCTCGCTTAAGTGAGGAGCTTTCGCTTGATCGAGAACATCAACAACTCACCCCTCTATGTTTCGAGGGCTCGCCTAAGCGAAGACCACTCGCCTGAGCGAGAGTAGTCTCACTTAAGCGAGATGGGCTAGCTTGAGCGAGACCTCGACATGCACTATGTTTGCAGTTTCGCCCAGGCGACAGTTGGTAGCTTGAGCGAGGGGTTCCTCTCGCCTGAGCGAGAGCTCCTTAGCCTGAGCAAGATTGACATTGTTGATTGGATAAATGAATGTTTCTAATGATTGGTTGGTTCATTACTTTAAAAAGGTTATGTATGATGCCTGGTATGTATTCTATATGACACGATGGGACGAGAATTGATGAGCTTCGTATGAGTAAATGCATGAATCATGATTTTGACTGGTTGGATTAGTATGAACATGAGCTTGGTACGATTATGCGTATGAAATATGATTGGATGGTTGGTTGAATGTATGCATGAGATTGGTATGCATGATAAATCTATGGTTGGTTGGTGAAGAATGGCTATGGTATGAGTTGAACGTAATTCCATTAATCTTTTGGTAAGATTCATGGTGGTGTCTTGTGTAATGGACGTAATATCATGACCCTCTTGGTGAGAGCTCATGGTGGTGCCTTAGGTAATGAACGTAATTCCATGACCCTCTTGGTGAGAGCTCATGGTGGTACCTCAAGTAATGGACGTAATTTCATGACCCTCTTGGTGAGAGCTCATGGTGGTGCCTCAAGTAATAGACGTAATTCCACGAACCTTTTAGTAAGGTTTCGTGGTAGTGCCTTAGTATATAAGGATTCAAGCAAGGATTGCATCTTGAAGCTCTAAAGAGTCAATTAGTCTCACGTAGAGCATACTGACTCAAGTGGTGAGAGTAGCAGGAGGCCCTAGTCTTTGGCAGGATAATGGCCTTAGATGTTTGAAGACTAACCTTGTGCGTGGTAGGGTGAAACTCATTGGCAATGGCTCTACAGAGCAGTGGAGGCCACCACAAGTGTAAGCATCCAGTGAATCCAACTGATTATATGTATCCGAATAATTGAGTCTTAGAGTCTTGTTGGTTGCTATCACATGCTCGGTTGAGTTATGTGTATTTGACCTTTAAATTTTATGCTTAGTTGTATGATAAAACCTTTTTACTTTAGCTTATCCTTCTTTTTCCTTGTGATTATCTTGTGTGTGGTTTTTCCTTTTTGCAATGATCACCAATCCATTTGGTGTGAGCAGATATGGGAACCCCTGGTAATCGCAATGGCGACGGAAATGCTGCACCCTAATTGGTATGGTTTAGTGTGGGGGGCACTGTTGGATGTACGTTGAAAGAGTTTTCATCATTTTGTAATCCCTTGCTTGTGAGCAAGTATTGGACATTTGTTGAATCTTTCTGTTTTGTTAATGGTACTATGGTGTGCCTTAGTTTTCTTTATTGGATATTTGGATGGCTGTGAAATTCTTATACTTTATGTCTCATGCCCTTGGATATTATAATATGTACGATATTTTATTTAAATAGATTTATCTACTAAATGGGACGTTATAGGAGGTTTATTACTTCTACTAACAAATTGAGCAAGATATATTTTTCCTTTTATCTGTAAAATATATTAATAAATAGGTATAAGAGATTATTGCCAAGTTATGTCGATAAGAAATAGAAAAATATACAAAAAAGGTTTTTTGACTACTCGTAGAATCTTAGTAGTCTTTGATGTACCTTAGTTGTTCATAATTGTTTGGTTAAATTACTCTTTTGGTCCTTCTATTTGTCAAATAATATCAGTTTGGTCCTCAAATTTTTCGTTGTCTCAATTTGATCCTCATTTTCTTAAAAATGATTATATTTAGTCCTTACTGTTAGTTTGACCAGACGGTGTTAAAGTCAATGCCACATGTGAATTTCTGGTTTTTTTGAATTTTTTGAATTTTTTTAAATTTTTTACACGTGTCACTTCACAGTTGTGCCACGTGTCAAAATGACTCAATTTGGTCCCTATATTTGTTTTTAATTTCAATTTAGTCCTAATTTTTGTAAAAATTAAGTAATATTGTCCCTCATTAAATTGACACTCAATTTACTTTTTTATAAATCTTATGGTAATATTTTTACTAGAATTAACATTTTTATTAAATATTTCTATAAATATTTTAAATTAACTTTAAATTCTATATAAAATATTAGACTTTGATTTTTTTTTTTGAACTTGAAATTTTGTTCCTAAACTTATGTGTGACAAGTTATTTGATTTTTAATCTTTACTAAGTTTGTATAATATGATACGCTTGATGCCTTTATATATAATGACAAAATTGTTAATTTTTGAAATTAAGTTTGCGGTTTAACTTTGTTTAATAATAAAACTAAAAAAAAATTGTTTAAAATTATTTCTACAAATATTTAATAAAAATGTCAATTTTATTAAGAATATCATCATAAGATTTATAAAAAAATTATATTGAGTGTCAATTTAAGGAGGGACAATATTGCTTCATTTTTACAAAAATTGAGACTAAATTGAAACTAAAAACAAATTGAGTCATTTTGACATGTGGCACAATTGTTAAGTGACACGTGTAAAAAATTTAAAAAATCAAAAATAAATTAAAAAATTTTAAAAAATCAAAAAAAAAAAAAAAATTAGAAATTGACATGTGACATTGACTTTAACACTGTCTAGTCAAAATTAACGGCAATGACCAAATTGAATCATTTTTAAGAAAATGAAGAATAAATTGAAATAACGAAAAACTTGAGGATCAAACTGATATTACTTGACAAATAGAGGAAGAAAAAAGTAATTTAACCTAATTGTTTCATATAAATATTGGTATACGTTATCGGTCAGACGAATGTCTCAAACTAAGAATTTAATACTAGAAAAACAGATTCTCCTCAACTTATATAAAAACATGAGACCGTCACTAATAAAAAAAGAGTATGATGAACAAATAAGAAAATTAAAAAAGTTACAGTCATCTAAATCTCTGACCATAAGGAGAAAAGTTATAGTTATCCAAATAAGATAAATATATATAACTATTCAAATTGAATATTTTTAAGAAAATGAAAACCAAATTGAGATAACGAAAAACTTAAGGATCAAACTGGTATTACTTGACAAATAGAGAAAAAAAATAATTTAACCTAATTGTTTCGGATAAATATTGGTATACGTTGTCGGTTAGACGAATGTCTTAAACTAAGAATTTAATACTAGAAAAACAAATTCTCCTCAACTTATATAAAAACATGAGACCGTCACTAATAAAAAAAGAGTATGATGAACAAATAAGAAAATTAAAAAAGTTACAGTCATCTAAATCTCTAACCCTAAAAATAAAAGTTATAGTTATCCAAATAAGATAAATATATTATATTAACTCGTTTGAAAATTGATCCTCCTATCCACACTTCTAATAAGAAAATGTCTTTAATCCATTTATCGCTTGGTCTTATATTATTTATTTTATCAATCCTTTAAGACGGGACATGTTTCTCGCACGAGATAAAAACCTTTCATTTGAGTCATGAATATTATATACATTATGAAATAATAAATGAATGACTTAACAAACAGAATGTGCATTAATATTAAATAATTTTTTTTGCGTAGTGTACATCATAATTTCATGATATTTGGATGTCACTCAATTGATATGGTGTCTAATATGATGTCTTTATTTAAGATTGTAGCTATTTACAACAGTCAATTGTATGCATGCAAATATAAACAACAATAAGAAATGTATCATAATTAACCTTGAAGTGTCAATCATGTAATGAAAAATAAACATTAATCATTCTTATAATAATAGCGATGTGTTCAACATGTTTAATTAATGTTTTGGATGGTAATTCCTTATTAAAGAGTTAGTGACACTTTATCATATTTGTGCTAATATGTTTTAGTGACACTCTTTATTTTAAAATTTTTTCGATTAGAACAATGTAAAAAAAAATACAGTCTAGAGTGAATTTTCTTGTATCCCACTAGTGCAAAATAGCTCATTTGCAACACAATTTCAATGTTGGTTGACCAAATACAATGAAAAAAAAAATTTGCGGTGAAATTTTAGTAAAAAAATACAAACCATTTAGCTTAGTTATACATAATATGTCAAAAAAACAAGAAAGGATGGTTGAATTGTGTTTTAGAAATTTTAAACTTTTTGTGAAGCTTTGTCTAATAACAAGTAGACAAAATTTATAACAAAATTTCAAGTAGTTTTCGCAATGTTGTGCCTGTTAATGCACAATTAGATAGAAGTTCAAGTTTAATACATAAATTATTTATAATTTTGTAAATTATCAAAAATACTTGGTTTTGTTAACCTATCATTCTTTGATTAGTTTGGATTAATAACATGCAATATAAAATTACAATTTTACTTGCATTTAGAACATCTAATCTTAGATTTATTAGAGTGTATTAAAGACCAAAGCCATTTTTTAATTGAAATTTTCCCAGCTGGAATTATCTAAGCTTCAACTGAAATCAATGATAAATATAAGTTTTCAAGCCTTGATAGACGTTAGATGATTCAATCAGATGTGTATCACCAGAGGTTTGGTTTGTTGAATTTCATTAAATGGTCTGATGACCATCTATGCACTAAATATTTGATGACAAGTGACTTTTATGTTTGAATCAACAATGCTCCTGAAATGTTATAACATATGTTTTGTGAAATTGAGGAATAAGTGGAGCCACACAGTGTCTAGTCTATTGAGTCTCATTAGAGCATTTAGTCTATTGAGTCTCATTAGGAAGTCTAGTGGACCTTTGAGCGTGCCAATAGAGATTTGATTTGCTTATTTTTAATTGAATGATTTTATACAAGAAATGTGCACAATCTAAACATAGAAACAAGTGGTTATTATAAATTATGATCTACAATATTATTGGATTTAATTCCTTAAGAAGAAAAGAGACAAATACAATTTGAAGATATTATAATAACTTTCCTTTTAGAGCTTCTTATGGCAAAAAAATGAAGATATGTTCTTGATAATGGAGATTACGTAAAATTAAGTGTTAACTAATTTAAAGTTGTAAAGATTTGATGAAGATTTGAGGGCTATGGAAGAAGAGCCATTGACGACTCCCTCATACACACTAGATGAGACTCCACTCTTTTCTCTTTTGTAATGCTTTTTCTTACCTTCTATATGGAAGTCTTAAAAATTTTTGGGTGAATTTTGAGGTTTTATGCTAATCAAGTTCACTCGTCTAACATCGTCTATTCTTTTCGAAGTCAAAATTCTACTATTGAAATTTTTTTGAATGCTTGTTAATAATTCAATTTTATTATTTTATGTGTTTTTTTTTGTTAGTTTGCTTAATTCTAGCAAAATCTTGTTTGCTTAATTTAAAAGGTAAAAATATAGAAATCTTGAAATAGACGTTTAGATACACAAGAGATACTTAATGAATTAATCAAATTGTGATTTTTGGTGATGTTTGAAATTTGAAGTTTGTGTTGATGTGAAAGTTTTTATGTTGTTCTCACCCCAAATATACATAAGAGTTTCTTCAAAGATTATTAAGGTAGTTTAATGTTTGTAAGTTTTGAATCTTCTCCCAAAGTGTTTTTGAGGAGACAAAATGTTTTTATAACCAAAATAATTGATTAGGATTAATACATAATCAACTATGATAAGTTAGGACTTGGGATTTTAAAATCGATAACAAAATGATTAATTATATTTGAGCTAAGAAAATTTTCTTATGTGCGCATACAATCAATTAAGTTCAGGAATAATCAACTATTATGAGTAAAACTATAAATAGTCTCTTTCACACTTAATCAATTAGATGAAGGAATAATCAATTATTGCAAGCATTTCTTAGAATTTGTCACTACACAAATAACCATCGAGATAGAGTAAAAATAAGTTAATATCTAATTGAATCAGTTTTAGGCTTTGAAATGAACAAATTAATGAATTATTCTTAACTAATAATCAATTATAACCATCTGTTACAACAAAATATCTTTCAAAAGAATTTTCTTTCTCAGAGTAAACACACAGTTTTTCTGTCCTGAGATTTAAAGTACGAAGAGTGAGATTTTTGAGAGTGTAATGTTGTAAAAATTTAATTTTAATTTTCTCAAGTTTCGTCAAGGGAGATTGGTCAAGATTTTAGGTTTTCCTTTGTAAATTCATCACAATACAAATAATTTTTTTGTTTTACCTTTCTTGTGTTTTGAATGCAGATTTGCACCTGTGTTTGTTGGGTATTGTAGGTAATTTATTAGATTCAGTACTTTGTAATTTTCTTTTCACTCTTCAAGGGCATTTCAAGAGAAATTTTTTTGTTCTTGGTCTAGTTGAATGGGAGAAATTTGTAATTAGACAATTGTTAATAAATAACGAAAAGATCTAGCTAAGGTTGCTTGGTTTAAACTCGATGTAAACTTGTGAAGATTCGAATCATTATAAAAATTTTATGTGTGATTCTTTGATATTTTCTTTAATTTTATTTTGTTGTCATTGATAAAGATTGTTAAGCACTGCATCTAAAGACCTTTTGAATAATTTTTTTTTTAAAAATTATCAAAATTTAATCTTCACAGTTGATTCACCTTGTTTTTGATTGCGTTTGAGCTATAATAATATCTAACAATACATGGTTTGTTCTTTTTTAATTCAAATTTTTGCTCACGGGCTTTTTTGAAAGCTTATTGATAATTTGATCCAAATCTTTAATTGGAGTTCTTGTTAGTTTATTTAATTTTAACAATCTCTTGTTTGCTTAATTTAAGAGGTAAAAGAATTTAAATCTCAAACATAGACACTTAAAGACGTGAGAGATATTCCAGGAATTGATTCACACTTTTTGATTAATTAAGTTATGTTTATAATTTGTATGAATGTCAATTACATGATATACGATCAACAATTCAACCATGAATGGGCTAGACAATTAACATGCCTTTTAATTGCTTTATTATTGCTCTTTTAAGCATTGTCTATATCAATAAAACCCTTTTCTACTTTAATATATTTTTTTCTTCTATAAACACCCTTTGAAATATCATTTACTAAGATTACAAAGGAATTCTTTGGGAGACAACTTTGGATGGACTAACCTTTTCTATACTTAATTTCTATTGTGCACTATATCCTTTTTTGATTTCATATTTGATGTTATAATCTTATATTAGACGTCTACTCCTTCATTGGACGGTCAAATTCTACATTAGATATCTACTCTTTAATTTGATAATGGAAATGACCTCGATCGATACCTTAACCACTCCTATCTAAAATAGTCTGAGTATTATTTGGGCACTTAGGCACTCTTACCTAAAACCTATGAGTATTACTTGAGTTGCAATTGTTCTTGGCTAAAACCAAGTATTAATCACTCCTAGCTAAACCTGAGTATTGATTGGAACTCAGACACTTCTAGCTAAACCACATAGTATTATTTGGAATATAGTTATTTCTAGCTAAGATAATGTTAGGGTAAAAACCACTCTTGGATAAAATAGAAAGATTGTGTCATCTAAAAGATCACAAAGTTGCACATTAGAAGGAGAGTTTACATCTTTCAATGGATTCAAGGTTCATGAACTTTTAAGCTTTGAGATGCATTAAATGATCATTACTTTAGCAAAAAATGTGTGTGGTATCTTTGGCAACACATGAAACATGGTAGAGTTTCACATACCATGGACAACTTCCCTAATCGTGTTGCAATGACCTCGACAAGGAAGAAAGTGTTGTAGTGTCGCGTCTGTCACATTTTCGGAGAATGATGAGAAACCCACATGCGTTGGCAAAATAGTGTCAAACGCATTGGCTATGGTTTCGATCGCGATCTGCAGCTTTGTTGGTGACAGTCTGGGTTGGAGTTATGGAGTGGTGTAAGGGGTTTTAAAGTGAGTGAACCCGACTCACACAGGTTGGCTCACCACAGATTGGTTTAAAAATGAGTGAACCCAACCGAGCTCACCCAGAATTTTCACAACTCGACTCAAGCCACAACAGGTTGGTGGGTTAAGTGGGTTGGCTAACCCATATAAAAATATAATAAAACTTAAAATTTTGTCATTTCAAATATTTAAAATTGTAATTAAATTCGGTAATAAATTTAAATGACATTGAGAGGCATGATCTCAAATGCCACCCTCTGTGAAGCTACCAAATTAGGCAACAACCATCATTAATAAAAGGAATAAGCTAACTAATCAAGGTGTGTTAAAGTAAAAATGCTAGAGGCATGAACAATTCATAACTAAAGAAACAAAAATTATCAAGCAAAGGCAATGTCAAATATTTTAAGCTTTGAGAAAGAAGAAAAACTTCCCTAAGTGGTAGGATACCTGATATTGAGATTCATTATGCTTCTTGTGAGAATAAAGGCCTTTCATTATATACCCTCTTGCTCAAAAAAATTATGATTGAAGGTTGTAACACTGGGCCCAACGAAGAAACTTGATCCATCATTTGGTATATTATTATCCAACCAAAACCTTTTGGATCAAATACCTATAAAATTAAAAAAAGAATTAAAAGTAGCTTTCTTGAATTTTCTCATATTTTGCCTCTTCTCTTGCCTCACTGGTTCTTTTTGCACTATCTTGCAGATTATTGATGCTTGAATTAGAATAGAAACGTAAGTAAGGATGAAGGACTGATGTAGGAATGCATAAATATGTTGAGGAATGTAGAGAACACAAAGAAGAAATAGAGCAATCACGGATGAGCAACGACTCATAGCGAAAGAACAACCACCAATGACAAAGACACAACGATGAAACAATGAATGGCGAGGAGTAGTGCCGAATAAAATGACGAAAGACAAAGGAGAAACGAAAAATAATCAATAAGAACCCATGAATGGAGGAGGACAACCATCAGAAGAGGAGACAAGGACCAACTATTGGTGGAGGAGCAGTAACGACATAAACAAGTATAATAAAGGAGTGTGCATATGGAATAGTGGACGAAAGCAGCAAATGAGATAACAAAAATGGGGGTTTTATATTAGAAGATGGACTTTTTTTTAATTTGAGTGGGTTGTCGATCAATGCACTATAACCCTGCTCGAACCGGCATAACCCACGAGTTAAGTGAGTTGAACCCTTTTTGCCCAATAATTAATAAAAATATTAATATTTGATTTCAATCTGGCTCAAACCTGTGGTGAGCGTGGTTCACTCATGGGTTCTTGCCCACTTTGATATGTCTAAGTGGTATGTTGAAGATGTACATGGAGATGAGAAGATAGATGTAGCTTTAGGGTTTTGAAACAAAGAAAGGAGAAGATTTTTTTTAATAATTCACTTAAAAGAAAAAAAAGTGGCACACGGATAATGAGATGTCCAAATATTATCCTCGTTAGATAATAAAGAAAAATTTTAATGTTGTAAATTTTGATGACTAAATCTGCACATTTCTAAAGTTGGGGGACTAAATTGGGCCACATTTCGAAGAGGGACTAATTACAATTTTCAGTTAAAGTTAAGGGATCAAAATCGTATTTAACCCTTAATTGTTTTCATAATTTTGGAAGAAAAATATTTTGTGAGAATTTGTTTTTAGATAAAGATATTATTATTTTAGTTGGGTTAATTAAAGGCATGATATGTACTTGCATATGAATCTTTGTAAAAAAGTTCAACAGAGTAAATTTTATTACTTTTTTGTCTAAATTATATATATACATATAGGATGAAGTGACTAAAAACTACAAATTTTCTTTGCATCTTATAACATCGTTTCGACACGTCACAGACTCTCATTTATATAGGATCGAGTTTGCAGGCTAGTGTACTATACATTGTGGAGATCATCTCGAGTTGGGTTCCCAACATTGTCTCGACCTATATTGCTGATATCATCTCGCACAATTGGTTACCTGGTACCAGCCTGTATTATGTTTGTATAGCCGAGATCTCCTCAGACAACATCACATCATGTTGGCCAGGACATTGTGAAAAGGGTTAATGGAAGAAGATTATAATGATTTAAGTTTCAAAATTGAAATGAATTAGCATATCATTGGGCAAATTAACCATGGTGATTCATCTTTATGATCCAGGACCAACCAAGGAAGAACCCATAAACCTAATATAAATACCATTGTTCATGAAGTAACTGATTATGTGTTCATTATTACAATATTTATTATCTTCTGACACACACCCTGACAGGAGCGTTAGAGTATCTTTTGTAGACACACCCATTTTTAGGCTTGGAACAATATCCAAACTTTGGAGCATCTTGGCTTGAAGATTGAATAATGAATAGAAGAGCTTCTTCTAGAATCTTTACCGTGCGCATTTGGTGCCCGCCATGGGACCGAGATTCGCTTTGTGAAGAAAACTTATGGTATCTACAAGAAGAAAATTTATAAGTACAAGAGAAGTAGACATTACCTCTAATAAGATGGCCATGCTAAAAGATTTTTCTGAGTTCAAGAAGATAAGTGCTGAGGAGATGGACGTACTAAGAATGGAGAATGCAAGGTTGAAGAGAAAGGTTTAGTAGGTGGAATAAGAAAAGGTTTAGCAAAACACCACTCCACAGAAAACCATATCTTGCCCTCAGACTATAACTGATACTAGAGATGAGAGTGGTTATAACACTCATCATCAAACTGGGGGCACATGCAATACCTCTACTACATTAGGAGAAAGTCGTAGGCATCCTTTTGTAGACAACATCATGCAAACATCCTTGTCGAGTAAATGGAAGTCCTTAACCATAGACTGATATGATGGAAGTATCGATCTTGACAAGCACATTGATGTCTATGTTACCCAAGTTAGGATGTATGGCATTAATGATGTTGTTTTTGTAGATTTTTCCCTACTTCTATTAAAGGAACATCTTTGAATTGGTTTACTGCCTTCCTCCTTTCCCTATAGACTACTTCAACACTTTGGTGACACGGTTTAGGACGTAATTTGCAATAAGCAGACCTCAACATCTCGTTTCCATAACACTGGTGAACATAAGGCATGAAATAGGGGAATCTCTATCTATCTGTATGGAGTGTTTCATAAAGGTGGCACTCAACATTAGAAACCTGAATCCAGAGGTGGCCTTACATCACATGGTAACAACCTTGAGACCAAGACAATTCATAGTTGAATTGTGCATGACCCCAACTATTGATCTAGATGAGTTGCGACAAAGAGCTGCAAAGCTCATGCAATTAAAGTGGCTAAAGGACTTCATAAATAAGTTGAGGGTCGAGACCATGTCAATAGAAAAGAAAATCATTCGACAAAGAGATAACACACAAGGGAGGTTTTCTACTTAGAGCCCTGAAGGTTGCTAGGTTTGCAAGGTATACCTATCTTAATGCTCCAAGATCTCGTGTTTTGGAGGAGACGTTTCAGGCTAACATCTTGGCAATTTCCAGGAGGTTACAAACACCTCAAAATGCTAAGATGAGGAAGCCTTAACGATATCACCGAAATTACCAGCATAAGACTGATTAGTATGTAGCCCTTGTGGCTAAGATTGAAGAGCTTATTCAGGAAAGACATCTAAAAATTTTCATATGAAGAGATGACGTTGGGAGTTCAAGAGGTGAGCAAATGAGGTTTGATGATAGAAGAGATCATCGAAAAGATCATGATGGGTATGAGAGAAATAAGAAGGCACCAACAAGGTAGGAGGAAAGACGCGACGCATAGAGCCTAAACTCTTGTTGAGTGGGGTTATTAATACCATATTTGGAGGATTTGTTACAGGAGGTTCATCAACTTTAGCCTAGAAGACACATCTAAGGCGGCATATTCCGTCAATGTTGTTTCTAGGTCTTCAAAAAAGAGAATGCCTCTCATCACCTATGGTCATCATAGTAAAGATTGAGAACTTTGTAGTTCAAAAAACACTAGTTGGCCAAGGTAGTTCTGTTAACATCTTGACTGGAAGACGTTCTAGATGTTGGAGCGATCAGAGGACGTCATGCACAAAAATGATGAACAAATAGTTTAGTTTTTCGGGAGAAATGGTTAATACCAAAGGGTATGTTGATCTATACACTATGTTTGGAGAGTATACATATTCATTTCTTGGTGGTGGATGCTAACACATCTTACAACAATGATAAAGGCGTGACCACCTCCTTAGAAGCTCCCTCAAGAAGGATCACTAAAAGCATGTCTAGAGAGGAGTCTTCTATTCCATGACCTTTATCTTTATTTTGCATTACTTTAGTTTGAATTCTCTAAGTTGGTTTCTAGTTGACTTATTTTGGTTGACTTGTTGACTTTGATCCAAAGTTGACCTTTGACCAAGATTAGATTAACTTAAACCAACATGCTAATCCTTGTTTGTCTTGTTTTGTAGGTAATTAAGAGAAAGTAGAGCATGGCTAGGTGGCACTTGGTGATTGGAGCACTTGGATGAAGTGGAAGAGAGAGGAAAGCAAAAAAGCATAAAGCAAAAGCAAAAGTAGACATGTACCTTGTCTCCTTTTACCTTTGTGGTTTATGCCTTAGAAGGTCACTTGGTCTCCTTCCTCTTTTGACCTATAATCCTCATGGGAATGCCTCCACCAATCATCTCCCTTCACTTGGCCAAGACTCACTCTCACATTAGGTTTAGGGTTTGCTAGTTAATCCTTTTTCATGTTTTTGTATTTGCTAAAGGACCCTTATGAACTCCTATTTAAAGGGTGCTCCTTGTCTTGTAAAAGGGTTGATCATTTTGTTTCTAAACTATTGTGTTTCAACCATTAAATTTTCGTGAGCTCTCCTTCCTAGAAGTGAACTCACCTTTGCCTTATCTTGCTTGCAAGTGGCGGCACTATCACTCATTTCTAGGGCTTGGTTGGCTTAGATCCCCCCCTTTGAGTGGCGTGCTTCTTCCATGCTTCATCTTCTGTGCTTTCCATTTTTAATGTTTCTTCTTTCATTTTGGTTCTTTAAGTGTTGTTAATGCCGTGTGAGTTTAAGTTTGAATCCAACTCTCTTCTTCCTTTCATGAGCTTGAGAAATGAACCTTCACATCTAGATAGCTTGCTATCTTAATGTCCAGTGAGAATTTTCAAAAAGCTTTCTTAAATAACTTCACCATATTCATAACGCTAAAAGAAAACAAGATAATCCTTCATCAAACGACCTTTTATGGAGATTATCCTTAATCTGCTTGGTGCATTTGTATCAACCCCAGATATGGCGATGAAGTTCCCATTTGTATTTTGGGCTATCATCATAGTCCATGTGGATAAAAAGACAACCTAAGAATTCGACATTGCGAGTCTCTAGTTACCATTCCCTCAATTCACCACTAATAATGATGAAAAATGTAATATGATCAGCTTGGTCACGAAGGTTGAAGATCTAGATCCTAGGGTAGGCACTTACCCTAGGGTCGAGCCTGTTGGAGATAATAAGGTTTTTGTTTTGTAGAAATGGCGAGGTGTGAAGATGGGAGTTTCTTTGGAAGGAGACGATGGGAAGGTAGTCGACCATATTCTTACTGAGAATAAAGAGTTGTTCGCTTGGACCTCGATAGATATACCAGAGTTGGCTCTAGAATAATTTTTCATAAGCATTTTGTCTTCAAAGATGCTAGGCTAGTATCACAATGGCAAAGGTCAAAGTTGACAAGTTGTCGCAAGCAAGATTAGTGTGAGAAGCACACTTATAATGTGGCTAGCTAATGTGATGCTAGTTAAGAAGGCCAATGGGAAATGACATATGTGTTCCAGCGACACAGGTCTTAATAAGGCTTGACCAAAGGATGCAAATCCCTTCCCTAGCATAGACTGACTATTCGATGGGTTGTATGACATAAAATGTTGAGTTTCCTAGATGCCTACTCATGATATAACTAGATCCCTATTGTAGAGAGAGACAAACTCAAGACAATTTTCATCACTAAGGATGAAAATTATTGTTATGAGGTCATCCTTTTGGATTGAAGAATGTAGGGGCAACATATCAACGACTTATGGATAGAGTGTTCCATAATCTAATCGGTCGGAGTGTAGAGATATATGTTAATGACTTGGTCAACGTTTCTTCGGCCCTAAAGGCTTATAATTTGCACCTCAACCTAGAGAAATATTCATCTTCAGGGGTAAAGGCAAACTTAAAGAATTGTCCAATAATCATTGATATGCGAAGCTTGAAAGATGTTAAGGAAGTGCAATGCTTGATATGGAGGTTAACGACCGTAACTCGTTTTATGTGCGAGGTTTGAAAAAAAAATGAAACCAATGATTAAGTGTTGAAGAAGTCGACTAGGTTCCTCTCGAACACAGCTTGCTAGAGTTATTGCAACGAAATTAAGGCAATACTAACATCTCCTATATTACGAAGGTCAAATACATTTAATTCATTGTTGGTTTACATCATTGCAATTGAAGATTCCATCATTGTTGTCATTATCCAAGAAAATGACAAGGAATAACACCCTGTATATTTCATTAGTAAAACCTTGCAAAATGTTGAAACCCACTATCAGATGGCGGGAAAGGTAGCATTGTCTCTCGTCAAACTAGTGAGGAGGTTGAGACGTTATTTTCAAAGTCATAGGATAATAGTGAGAACAGACTACCTAATTCAAAAGATCTTGCATAAGTTAGATTTAGTACGAAAAATGGTCTCATGGGTTGTGGAGTTATTAGAATTCCATATCTGATATGAGCATAAAGGACCTATAAAGGTGCAATATTTGGCTAAATTTTCCAATGAAATCTAGACTGAGATAGTGCTAGAAGAGGTGTGGTTGATTTTGTATGTAGATGGTTCATCCATCGTAAAAGGAGGAGGGGTTACAAAGATGTTAAAGATACTGCTTGAAGGACCCAATAATATGTTAATTGAGAAGTCATTACATTTAAACTTCAAGTCCTCTAACAACCAAGTCGAGTATGAAGTGTTAATATTTGGTCTTGCATTGGCTAAGGACATGGGAGTTACAAAGATAATTTGCCTAACCAATTCTCGGCTTATTGTGGGGCACCTTATAGAGAGTATTAGGTGAAGGACAAGTTGTTGCTCAAATATTATCATCTAGTGAAGATGACGTTAGAGGGCTTCGTTGAAGTTAAATTGAAACATATTCCTAGGGGGATAACGTGAAAGTTGATGTCCTCTCAAAGTTGGAGAGCACCAAGAAAAGGGAAGGTATAAGTCATTGTTGCACCAATTCCTTTCATCACCATCAACTAAGATGAAGGATGAATGATGTTGAAGGTCGAGCCGACTTGGATTACTCCAAACATCAAATACTTGTAAACCGGAGAGTTATCGAAAGGAGAAGAAAAAGGATGAGAAAGAAAAGCGACCAAGTACATTTTAATTAGTGGAGAGCTCTTTAGGGGTGGGTATTCTCGACCTATGTTAAAATTTATTACTCCTGCAAAAGCAAAGTAAATCATTAGAGAACTAAATGAGGGGATTTATGGATACCACTCAATGGTAAGAACCATGGCGACTAGGGTCTTAAAAGCCGATTACTTTTGGCCTACCATGGCAAGTAATGATGTCAATTATGTTAAGAAGTGTATACCTTTTTAACAAGAGTGATATCATGAGGACAATAATGGAGAATACCATAATATAGACTTGGACTTGTTGTGTAAAAGGCGTGAGAAGGCCCAAATCTAAGAAGTAGCCATAAAGAAAAGGGCAAAAAAAAGTACAACACGAAGCTTAATTGAACATTCTCTAAAGTTACCTGTCGATATCCATGTTGGTCTTGATTGAACGTGATCTAAAGTTCCCTGCCAACATACATATCGGTCCTTGTTGAACTCAAAGTAATGTTCTATATCAAGTCTTCTTTGATCAACATTTAACTATAACCACTTTACATCATAAAAGATATAAGTCATTCTTTACTAACACATATCGGTCATAAGTATATTAGCCTTATATATTTAGCAATAAATCAAGTTATGGATATAGAATGCATAAAGTGTGCAAAGATAAATTTCATTCATAAGTCCCAAAGAGGACAATAATTACACAACAAGAAATACATAAAAGAAGAAGAAAAAAAAAAGAGAAGACAACAACAAAATAACACATTAAAAGGAACTATTACAGGTTTTCAACAACGATTTCTTTAGTTTCTTCAACTTGTTTGGTGGAGAGGTGGTGCCAAAGAGGACAACTTCCCTTTAGCATTCATCTCGACTTCCCTCTTTGGTATTTTCTTTAGCCCCTTTAAGATTTGCATTATCATCACCACATTTATTATGGGTCATGAGTTTGACATCTACAAGCATATTCTTATAAACATCCTTCTTGACATCGATCGTTCATCATTGGAGGGAATAATGAATATTTACTCGACCTGCTGAAGAGCTTTCTTGAAGTGTTCCATGTTTTCAGAAAGTACAAACCTTTAACATTCATATAATTTGGCCTTTAGCCCTTCACAAGATTTCTTCTTGTCAACAATCGCTAAGGTAAACTCTTCATTTTTCTTCCTGCCTGTTACGAGATTGATAAGAGTACCAAATTGACGAAGTAATAAAGTGGAAAGTTCATGTATCATTTTCCAAGAGACTTGTGTAACACTTCACAAGTTTTGCAATTCATAACTCAATTTGACAACAAATTGCACAAAAAGAAAAATAAAACTATTTTTTGTATTTTTATCAGATATGTGGTGTGCAACAATATATGATAAAGGCTTCACTGAGATTGAGTTTCTTGATTCAATTAAAAACAAAAATACCAAACAATATACTTCTAATTCCTTATCGTGTAGTATTCACACCTTTTGTATAATGTCGTAATGTCTTACCAACAAGTCTAAACTTGAACCATAAAAATCCTATGTCTAGCAATTTTTATTATAAATACACATTAATGATCAAGAGTTTGATGTTATGAATTACTAAATGTTCCATATTTATGTCTAGTGTGTGAAATCTATTGGTTGTTCTATCCTAATCAAGTTTTCCAAACTATCTTTCAATCAACATGTACTCCCACATATGTAGTCAATCTAAAATATGCAAATAAAACAAGAATAGAACACAAAAGTGATGGAAAAGAGTAATCGACTTTATCAATATCTCCTCTTGTTGATAACTTTGATAATCAAATTATGGTGATATCTTTTTAATTTCTTTGATATTTCCACTTATCTGCAAAATATTGAATATGTGACGTCTTCCAACTTAGTGCTTGTTTAACGTCTTCCAACTCGATGCTTGATATTCATTGTGATGTTGTTTTTTGTGGGTTGCTTGTTGAACCAGTACGATATGCTCCTTTGTGTCTTATCTTAATTTTCATCAATACCTTGCACTACTTTCCCTATTCTCTAAGATTAGACACCTAAATATCTCATGTAATGCCTATCTAAGTCTAACATACCTTACCAAATCTCTTAGACTAACCGTGCATCAAAACTTGCATTAAGAACCAAAACAATGGGGCCAAACACATAATCCCATTTCTAATGAATTGCAATATTTGGTTTGATTTGATTAGTTAGACTGCTGAAATCCCATGTCCATGACCATCCAACAACTAGATCATGTTCTAAGGCGTACCCCGACACAAGCATTAAGCATAAACCAAATCAATGGAAATAAAATATCAGTAGACCAACTGCATAAAAGAACAAAAAAACACAAAAAAAAAACACATAAAAAGTCTAAAAGAGAGACAAATGCCTAAGTTTCCTTGTGTTTGAACACAAGTTTTCAATTCCCCAGCAACAACGCCAAAAACTTGTTACAAGATTGGCAAGTATATTAAATCACATAAGAAATAAAGTGGAAAGGCCAAGTATAATTTCCCAAGAGACATGTGCAACACTTGACAAGTCTTGCAATTTATAACTCAATTAGAGAAAAAAATTTACAAAAAATAAAAAATAAAGTTCTTTTTTGTTGATTTATCAAACATATGGTGTGCAACAATATATGATAAAGGCTTCACTAGGATTGAATTCCATGATTCAATTCAAAGCAAAAACACCTAACAATATACTTCTAATTCCTTCTCTACCCTTCATACCTTTTGTAACAAGTCATAATGTCTTACTGACAAGTCTAAACTTGAATAACAAAAAACTATGTTTCACAATTTTTATTATAAATTCGCATTAGTGATCAAGAGTATGATGTTATGAATGAATAAATACTCCACATCTATGTCTAGAATGTGAAATCTATTAGTTGTTATATCCTAATTAGGTTTTCCAAACTATCTTTTAATTAGTAGGTACTCCCACATATGCAATCAATCTAGAATATAAAGTTAAAACAACAATAGAACATAAGAGTGATGGAAAATAATTATATTGAATAGTGGAATTCACAAAGAGATAAGAATACCTTACACTCATCCCCCATGAATAAGGGAGTTAGCTATTCCTTAACATTTGAAATACTAGAATAAGAATAAAGATGAATGCCCTTAGTCTTAAGAATGTACCTCTACCTTCGATCCCCCAAAGGGGGTTTTCCCAAAAGGGGAGTTTTATTTCCCAAAAGGGTTGTTTCTTTTGACCTTGGTCGAGCCCCTTATTTATAGATTTTTCGAATTGGACTGAGTCTGCAGCTTTGTACTTGATTTTGTATTAGAGTAAACAACTTTATCAATGTATCCTCTTGTTGATAACTTTGATAATCAAATTCTGTTGATATTCTTCTTAATTTATTTGATTTTTTCACTTATATGCAAACCAAATACTTATCTCTCCCAATTCTATTAAATAAAACCTAAAATATCTAAAAAGATAATAATAAAATAACAATAAAAGATAAAATAAATATGATAATTCCAATTATCATTTCATCCCTATATGACCCAAGAAAATTAAATAATTAAATAAATAATTATTTAATAAATGTAGGTAATAGAATCCTTATGGCATTTAATGTGGGGACTTATGATAAGGAATAATACTAGCTGAAGTGGTTGAGAGTACTTGATTTATGAAAGACTTGGGTTTGAGTCTTGTTGATGCCATTTTTGTGTTAATTTAATTGTTTTATTATTTTAATAATATGCTTGACCATGGTACGTGATAATATAATCCTAAATGTGTAGGAATTATCACGAAACATGGATTGGTTGATTGGTTCTGCATTTGTTTGGTAATTGTGTGGTTGTGGGTTCAAACCTTGATAGATGCTAAGTAGGTATTTGTTTGCTCAATTTCTTTTTAGCATGAATGAGAAGGAGCAGAAATTTTTGATTAGAGAATCAATTGTGTCTTAGAGAGATTGAGTGAGGGTTGATTGTTGGAGGAGCAAAGGTAGGCTATCCTAGATCAAGAATACACTTTAGAAGGACTTTTTGATGCACGAAATCCAGGTTAGGGGAGTTGTACACTTCGTTTTTTTTTGGATTTTTAATTACAAAATTGTGGATGTTATGTGAAGCATGAATGTCTTTTATGCGTATTTTCTACACTGTGTTGGGTTTCTGGAAATTTTCCAGAAATCGCCTATCAGGCCTTCAAAGTTGTTAGACGACTCATGTTGGAATAACCCAGTTTCTGGGTTTGTTTTAAAAAACATTTGGCGGTGATGAACTACCGCAAGGCGGCGCTTGCAAGTGTGCTTTGTTTTCATTGTTCTTGGGTTTCTGGGGATTTTAGGGATTCGTGGGAGTCTTTTTAACATGGAATATTAAGTTGATAGACAAATTTTGTGGTTTAAATCTATAAGTACTATAATTGGATGAATTGGAGATTTCATGAATACGAGGGTTTGTGTTAAATTAGGGCATTTGGGGTATGATTGGGATTGCAATTGGTAGTGATTTTATGTGCAACTGATTGGTAATCAATAATATATGAAATTGGAAGTGTGAATGGATGAGGGTTTGTGAAAATGGGCAGATATAATTGGATGCGAAAACAAATTTGGACTCGTGTAGGTGAAGGAAAATTTTGGGATTTTCTAGAACTCTATGTACCGCCTTACGGTACTGAAACTGCCACCAGGCACTTGACTAGGGCAGAGGGAACTCTATTGTTTCAATGTGTTGGCAGCGAGGGGGTGGGCCTAACAGGTTTGTTTTGGGTTTCAGTATATGATGGCGGTAATTGATAGTAGGGAGTTTAAGAGATGAATGTTTCTTTATGTGATTTATACATTGGACTTAGTTTCATTAGAGAGGGAATGTAAGGCCGTATGAATAGAACTAATATATGTGTAATGAGTGACTGCATAGGTTTGCTATAGAGAGATATAAGAATTTCTAGAGAGAAATCTTGAGAGTTACTCCTAGTGTGGACCTAAGTGTAAGAATTGGCTAAGTGCACTTGGGAGGGTTAGTAAAATTGCAGAATGGGTTGAAGGGTGGTTTTGGTAGTTACCAAATTAGTGAAGTCTGCAACTTATGTAAGAGTATAGGTATGATTGGTCTGTTGTTCTATAATTTCGGAAAGCATTGTGCAGTATTGGCCATATTCATGTGTTGGATTGCTTTCCAATTGAGGTGTGTGTGATTGTACACGAAATAGGCATGTGATTAGTAATGATGCAAGTCTAGAAAGCATTGAAGTGTAGGAACATACGCATTATATATTGGATATGTACATATGGGTATTAAGGGTTAAAATCTTGTTTTGGAGTGCATAAATCAGTAGCTTCATACTATTAGTATGAACTTTGTGGCATGGGGGAAGACCGTTAGGCGATGGCTTTAAAAACAAAGAGCCATTGGAACACGGGGCGTTTGGAGGTGGGGTTGGCTCCGCCAGGCGATACTTGCAAAAGCAGGGGTTTATGGGGCGTTTGGCACCTAGCGACAAGAGGCTTCCATCAAGCGATTTACAACTGATTTTCGCCTTGCAACGCTTAGGCAACGCCAGGCGAAAAAGCAAGGGACAGAGGGCCTGCTCGTATGGTTTGGTGAGTGGTCTACACGACTCTGGATGATGACTTAAGTATGGAGCTTGCTGAAACATTGCTTGAGTTGTGGCTCAGAATGACATTTCTTGATTTGTGGCTAAGAATGGTGGGTAAAACACGTGGTGGTCGCAGGATGTGGCCTGGTGATATTGGTAACCAGTGTGAGTATACGATTTGTGGCTCGTATGGAAGGTCTCCACTTGATTAGGCAATCATGGGTTGTGGCTAGTGGCTAGTGGTGTTGCTAATCTTGTGTTGATAGAACGAATTGTGGTTCGTATGGAAACTTCACCTGGCGTTACGGATGGTGGTTCGTAATAGGTTATTCCCGCACGTGTATCTACGAGTTGTTGCTTGTAGAAGGTAGAATCACGATTGTTGCTTGTGTGGCAGCAAAGGATATATCAAGGTCATCATTTGAGGATGTAGAACGTGGATGAACATGATGGTGGTCATGTTTTTGGAATTGGATAATTGTGGTTCTCCAACGAGTATGTGTGTACATTTTATCTTAGTTATAAATTATGTGTGTTATGTTTGGCAATGAACGTGTAATTCGTTACACGGTAGTAGATAATATTTCAAGTAGAGCTGGTGATGGCTAGAGCTAGAGTGGGGCTACCATGGGAGTTTTGTTTTTTGGATTTTTTTTTTATGTTTATGTAAACAATTACCTTACTTGACCATGAGCTTGTAATAGTTGTTTGGAACTTACGGATTTTGAATCATGACGCATTAATAAATGTTTTAAATTTTCCAGTGTTTTGGGAAAGAATTATAATAAATGTGGTTTTGTATTTCTATATTATTGTATTTTATTTAAAATTAGTAATATCCAGCTAGGATGTTACAATCCCCACTCCTTGTTCTTGACTTCAAGACAGTAGGTCTTTCAAGACTTTAAGGTTTTCTCCCACTCTTCCCTCTCTTGGCTCCATTCCTCCTTCTCAACTGCATGGGTATCTCTCTCCTTGTCTCATGTTCCTTGTCGGTCGGATGGTTGCTAACTCATTGGCCATCTTCAACTTCTGTTCATCTTTGATTTCTTTCTTTAAAAGGTTCACCTTTTTTTACCATAGACAAAGTTCCAACTTTGGAGTTTGATGAAGGAATACATTATTGTTTTTTGGGTAAATCTCATCCACTAGTTTGCTTTGCTCGTTAGATAAATTGAAGTGTACATTGTTGCGCATATTGAGTTGGGTGCCAACCAATTCACCCCAACATGAGAACATGATTCCCGAGTTGGCAACATGCTCAACGACCTCGCCCTTCCTCCTCTTCTTCCCTTTCCTCACTCCATAACTCTTTGAAAATTGAGGTGGGTGGATATCGACAACAAGGCCTATTAATTTGTGCACAAAAGGACCACTGGCACCCTTCCTCTTACTTTCGACCAACATTTTGTTCCTCATATTTCTAAACACATTGACCTTTCTTAACTATTTTTGTGTATAAAAATTACTCGTGCAAATCCTTATAAATATTTAGGTTATATAAAACATCAGTTCTAGTTACACAAGGAAGAAAATTTACCAAGTAAATCAGTCTAGGGATAGGTCAGCACAAAATTTTGAATAATATTCCTACACGAAAGTCGACGAGGGAGTTTGTCCAAGATACTAAGGACCCTTTTGTCCTCCATGGACATGGACTCTCTAAACCACTCTTTGCATCTAAGGGGGTTCTATGTCCAGTAAAATGGGAATTGAGGCCTGGCATTCTCATCATAGAAGTATGAGTGGCACAAAGAGTTTATGATAACCCTAAAGAATACGATTTTGAAATTTTTAAAAGATGAAGAATAAGAACCGAAAAGACAAGATTTTGCCTAATTGACCAAGGATAACCAACTAACTAAATACCAACTTTTGGTACTATAAAAATGAAGTAAACACTAGGGTGTAGGATTTAATTTTAGGGACTTGCAAAAAAGTCGAAATGCTTAGAGTGAAACCTAACTATTCAGGTGGATTTAAATAGACGGATATGTAATTGTGTGAAAAAAAGTCGAATACATATAGAAAAAATCATGGGTGTAACCCTCTCGGCCATGGCAGACGTTGTCTATCGCACACTCCCTCTCAAAGGATACAATATTCTCTACCTCAATCCCCTCAAACATGTATATGTTGTTGCAATACCAATGAAGGCTAAACGACTACCTATACTTGAAAAAATACGCCTTAACCTTAAGTCTACCCACTCGTATCCTTCCTTTCTTGGTAAATCCGACTCAACTCTCTCAATTGCCGGATCATCTCGATATCCTATGTTTGGGTGCAACTAGAAAAAGTTTCAAAAAATAATCTTATATCTTTTTAATAAATTTATTTAAGAACCATCATATATATAACTTTACTTTATATAGCTTTCAGAAAACTTATATTATAATAATCACTTTATATATTTTCTAAATAAAATAAATATCTCAATTACTAGTAAAATATGAATATTTTTAAATAAAAATAATATAAGTCACCTTGATTATATATTTTCTAATTATTATAAATTTTTCTATATCTTAATTTTTTATCTTTAAATTATTTTCAAAAGCTTTCTTTTATATTTAACATTAATTTATATACTTATTTCATATCTATATTTTAGAAAAGTCATATAAACATATTTTAAAAAAAAAAAACACATAAAGATTATATTATAACTAAATGTAAAATTTCATTTGTCATGTAAAAAATATTTTAAATATCATTTATTTAAAAAATATTTTACGTCATTTTTATAAAATATAAGAACAAAATAAATATATAATAAAAGTACAATATAATTTTAAAATAATTTAGAGATAAAAACACATTTAAGTTTTTAACTAATGCCATATAATTTGTTAATTTAAGAAATTTTTTATGACTTTCAATTGAATAATAATAAAAGAATGTATTTTTTTCAGCCTCTCAAAAAAGTATGATTCAGCCTTTAATCAGTAGGGGTAGAGGCAAACAGATGTCATAAATGGGGTCCACCTAAGGGATGAGTAGTGAATGTGATGTGAGCACCTCTATGCCATTTTCTGTGAACCGTCAGAACTATAACGCCAAACTCTGCCCTTCCCTGAAAACCAGAGTGACCAAAATCAAAGCTTTCTCAAACAATTACACAACAAATAAAAAATACTTCGCTTGGTGTTTACCGTTAACCCTTACATTAGTCACGTACATTTCTACAGGTACTTAATTTTCTTACGGCCAGAAAAGGTGAAGTTCTTCGATATAATTTTATTAACGTCTAATTATAAAGAATAAAGAAAATAATAACAGATCCCTTAAGTTGGTAGGGTTTAGAATGTAGTGTGTTGTCTAATAGTGTGTTGGTATATTGTGTAACTTTTCTACTATAATCTTTACAACTTTTAATTAGTTAACATTTTATTTTGCACACTTTGCATTGTTAGGTGTATTTTTATGTTTTTGACATAAGATGCTTTATATAAAAATTATGGTGTAACTTATAACAACTGAATTAATCAGATTAAAGGTTTTCAATCTCGTTATCACATAACAATATAAAACATATTCAACATGTTATTTATATATAGACATGTCGGTTTAAGGATAAAGTGAATAAAGGCCTCCAACACAGAAGACTTCAAAAAACAATTTATAATTAATATTTTTCTATTAAATTAATTATGTAGTTATTTAAGAAAAAATATCTTAAAAAATCTTTTAGTATATAATTAACGAGTTAAAACTTTTTTAGTAAATTATAATTTTACTTATGAAAATGAGAATAATTAGATACCTTTATTCTCTTATAATCAATCTATATTCTATTTTCTTCTTTTATTTTTATTTGACTTTTCTTGTCTCTCCTTATTTTCTTCTCTTTTAAGAGTCATCTTTTTAGGGGTTTTAGCATATTACATTCCTTGAATCTCATGTTGTATGTGTGTACGACTTTTTTCATCCTCATTTCTGGTTAGTATGGTTTTGCTTTCTATTTGTGTTGCTATTATTTTTATTTTGTTTTGGATTTATATTAGAATTAGAAATGTGTTTCTTTTGCCAAGTTTTGTTTTTTTGGTACATTTTGATTTATGGGTTTTGAGGTTTTTTTTTCATATATCTTGCCCACTTACTATCGAGTTGAGAAGAATAATAATTTTTTTGAATTACTTTTATAAATGATTAATCTTAAAAGAAACTCTGCAGGTTTGTGAAAAAGTTTAGACTTGAGAAGGAGAAAGAGACTTGAGACTTCAAGATACTACAAGTCTACTATCAAGTTTACTTTCTTGACAACCAAAATCACGTTCTATTGTTTTAATTCATTCGTTTTATATACTTATCTTTAGTAGCGTTTTATATATTATAATTTTTTATTTCATATAAAAATATATAGATATGTCAATTGGAAAATTTGAACCAAACTATTCAAAAATTCAAAAGAAGAGAAGAATTGCGGCATTAATTGCATCACAAAAAGGAGCTATGATTAAATTTATAAAAATAAATAACAAAAGTGAATTAGAAAACACAAGTGGGTGCTCTTTGAATGAAGATGATAACAATATAAATATAGATGAAAGCAACAATAGAGAAAGAGAAGTAGTTAGTGATGAGGATAATTCTGATTCTTAAACCCATGACAGTGAGGAGGAGATTGAGAGACTAGATAATGATTATACTCTTGACAAAAATATATATGATCCAAGCCAATGGAAGAATATTGATACAAATTTGAAAAATTTATTAGTAGAAAATGGTCCTATTAAAATCACTAAAATATATTTTCTTAAGGATATACATTCTAGGCACTTTTCTTCATCAAATTATATTCAAACATTGCCTAATGGAGAGAAATACGAAAGAAGATGGCTAATTTATTCTAGAGATTTAGATAGAGTCTTTTGTTTCTGCTGCAAATTGTTTAATATTATTTCTCGTACAAGTAAACTAGCAAATGAAGGTAGTAATAATTGAAGAAATCTTAGTAATAAGTTGAAGAGACATGAAATATCAAATAAGCATATTACTAAAATGAATGAATAGATTGATTTGGAAATGGGATTCGAAAAAAATAAAACAATAGACAAATATGATCAAGAACATTAAAATAGAGATAGAGAACATTGGAGAAATGTCTTGTTAAGAATTATTGTAGTTGTTTAAACTATTGGTAAATATAACTTAGCCTTCCTTGGAAATAATGAAAAGATTTATCACGAAGCTAATGGAACTTTTTAAGTCAAATTGAAATGATTGCAGAATTTGATCCAATTATGCAAGAACATATTCGTTGAATTAAAGATGATGAAATTCACAACCATTACCTTGGGCATAATATAGAAAATGAGTTAATAAATTTGTTAGCAAGTGAAATCAAAACTAAAATTATAAAAAAAAATAAGGGATGCAAAATACTATTTAATCATACTAGATTGCACCCCATATAAGTCATCAAGAGCAAATGAGTATTCTTTTAGAATTTTTAAAAGTAGATGATACAAGTGGAAAAGGTCTTTTTGATGTTATTGTTGATGAATTAAAAAATCTTCGACTTGATATTAACGATCTTAGAGGACAATGATATGATAATGGATCTAATATGAAAGGAAAACATTAAGGTGTGCAAAAAAAAAAATTCTTGATATTAATCCTATATCATTTTATACTTTGTGTGGTTGTCATAGTTTAAACTTAGTACTTTGTAATATGACTAACTCTTGCCCAAAAGCCACATCTTTTTTTGGTATGTTACAATGTATATATACTTTATTTTCTTCTTCTACAAAAAGGTGGAAAATTTTACAAGACCGTATACATAACCTAACTCTTCAATCATTGTCACAAACACATTGGGAAAGCCGTATTGAGAGTGTGAAAGTTGTAAGATGTCAAACTTCACAAATAAGAGATGCTTTATTTGAATTAGTTGAAGTTAGTGATGATCCTAAAATAAAAAGTGAAGTTGATTATGTAGCAACTTCAGAACTTGAAAACATTGAGTTTTTGTTAGGCATGAATATTTGGTATGACACTTTGTTTGCAGTTAACTCTGTTAGTAAGAATTTACAATCAAAAGATATGTGAATTGATGAAGCTATTGAACAATTAAAAGGTCTTCTTTCATTTTTTGAAAAGTACAAAGAAAATGGATTTGAAAATGCATTGATTTCTTCCAAGGAAATTGATTTTGGAATGAATATGGAACATAATTTTTGTGAAAAACATATTAGACGTAGAAAGAAACAATTTTATGAAAATGTTGATAATGAAATTGTAAAATCTCTTCAAGAATCGTTTAGAATTGATTACGTTTTGTATATTGTAGATAAAGCAATTATCACACTTCAAAGTAGATTTAAACAAATAAAATATATGAAGATATTTTTGGTTTTTTATTTAGTGCTAAAAAATGAAAGTCACTAGATTGTACATTTTTGAAACAAAAATGCTTAAACCTTAAAAAATCTTTAAAATATGATAATTTATTGGATATTGATGGATTTGATTTATTTTCAGAATTAAATATCATAAGGGAAATTATACGTGTGGAAAATGATAAACCAATTGACACTCTTCATTATATAAAAAGAATAGATTCTTTTCTAAATGCATATATGGCTTATAGAATAATGTTAAAAATTCTAGTGTTAGTTGCCTCAACCGAAAGGAGTCTCTCAAAGTTAAAGATAATAAAAACTTATTTAAGATCAATAATGTCCCAAAAAAGATTAAACGGATTAGCTTTATTATCTATTGAAAAAGAAATGTTAAATGAAATTAATTGGGACAATTTAATATATTATTTTGCATCAAAAAAAGCTTGAAAAATAAATTTTAAATAAAGGCCTCAATTTTTAAGTTTGCTTTAGGCCTCACAAACTCTTGAGTCACCCTTGTATATAAAAGATTTAATTATGCCTTTGGTCCCCATTTTGGAGTCAAAATCTTAAAATGGTACCCAAATTTTTAAAAGTCTCAAAATGGTCCCCTTTTTTGTTAAAACGTCTCACGTTTGCCCTTTCCGTTAAGTCAAGGTTAATGCCGTTAGACAGAGTCACGTGTCAATTCCTCGATTTTTTGAATTTTTTAAAAAAATCAAAAAAAATTGCCACGTGTCAAGCTGTCATCGTGTCACGTGGCAGTGACAGTGACACATGTCAGTATTATGCCAGGTGTCATTTCCTTAGTCTCAATTTGGTCCCTTTATTTTAATTTGTCTCAATTTAGTCCCATTTTTTGTAAAAATGTAGCAATTTGTCCCTCTCCAAATTGAAATCAAATTTAATTTCTATATAAATGTACACAAATATTTCCATCAAAATTGATATTTTAAGTAAATATTTTTAACCAAATTAAGTTCATTTAATTAATATTTTACATTGAACTTTATTTAAAATGGTTTAAAAGTTGCTAATAAAAAATAATGTTAATAGAAAAAAATTCATAAATTAACTAGTTCATGTAAAAATAAAACACATATAAATTTAAAATTTGAAACCAATTTTAAGTAAAGTTGAATTTGAAACATAATTTTAAATAAACTTAGTTATGTTAAAAATATATAATAACAATATCAATTTGAATAAAGATATCAAATTTAATAAAAATATTTGTATAACA
>Ga0214542_1003552_pt1 | contig 31688 bp, 13 predicted proteins | sample CNSS1metaG_FD_160096 | JGI IMG/M metagenome (GOLD analysis project Ga0214542, IMG submission 160096) | Root nodule microbial communities from cowpea collected in UCLA plant growth center, Los Angeles, California, USA - CNSS1 | ecosystem: Host-associated > Plants > Roots > Nodule | place: USA...
CTGCGTTCTCCGTGCACTGCGCTGTTTTCTCGCTGCTGCCAGCGACGTGGTGGATGTCACGGTGGAGGAGAAGCAGGTATGGCCAGCGGCGACGTGGTGGCCAGCGTGTTTCGTGGTGGCCAGCGGCGACGTGGGTGGAGGAGAAGCGAGTATGTGTGTGGCGCAGAGAAGAGAGCGGAGAAGAAGAGTTGCAGTCTCGCAGTTGCGGAGAAGAATGGTTTTTATCTGCACTAATTTTTATTATTTTTTAAATAACTAATTTTCTTAAACTAAAGCAATTGTCTTTATCATTTTTATTTAAAATTTAAGTATTTTTCAAACTATAATAATTATCTTATTGTTTCATCTTTTTTAATGATTATTTATTTAAGTTCAACCATTTACTGAATTTTAATTATCCGGGACACATGTTTCCGGTAACTACTAATAAATATACTATCTTTATAACAACGAGTAACTATTAATTAAAAGATATTTTCTATAAAGACTCTCTTACCGTTTTTAGTATTCATATTTTAAAACTCAATTATCAATATAACTTATTGTATTATTTTACCTTTTATATTGTTGTGATTATATTTTTAAATGTCTACGAGAGAAAAAAACTACTTCTAATAAAATTGTTGAGTTATCAAAATAAAAAGTAAAAATGAGAAAAAAACTACTTCTAATAAAATTGTTGAGTTATCAAAATAAAAAGTAAAAATATGTAAGTATTTGTATGTTCTCACACCTCATTAAACTCAAATATATAAAATTTCAGTGAATATTAAAATTAATCTTTTATTATTTAAAATTTGATCTAATTTAGTTCATCAACTTTAAAAATATATTAATTTAATTATTTTAACAAAAATTTATTATGATTATTTAATGTTTTAAATATATGTATGAGTTAACATTAAAATAAAAATAATGTATAAACAACTAAAATATTTTCAACACATCAAATAAATATAACAATGATAAAATAATTAAATTTAGTCAAAATCTCTTAAAAAAGACTTATTCAAACTTTTACTAAAAATTAAAGACAAAAAAGTATATTTAACTCTTACATGTCTCCAAATTTAACATTTATGTTTAAATAGACGAAGATATTCGATTGCATTTTGTCAGATAATTCATTTGCCATGTAACTTTATTCTTATTGGCTTTTATGTCCAAGTAAGACTCCTCACCACAAAGGACCTTCTTGAACAATGTAAAATAAATGTTTTTAAAATAATCAATTCTGAAAACATGTAAGTTTTGCTTATTGACATAAGAGAAAATATTTATCTTTAAACGTAGACAAATTAGACAAACATATATAATATATATATATATATATATATATATATATATATTTTTTTTTTAATTTATTAAAATAAGAGTAAAATATAACTTTAGTATGAGAACTATTATTTAGTTTTGTTTTATCAGTCTTTAAACGGTAAGTATATGTCCTTTAAATTCTTATTGAATTTAATTGATGGTGTATTTAAATTTCCAAATGTTCGATATTATATGTTTTTAATAGATACATAGAGTTGCTATGATTTTTAAAATAATATCACTTGTGTAAATAAAAATAATAATATTATATTACCTGTATTAAAAAAAAAAAAAAACTTAAAGAATAAAAAATTTCATCATAATTTCTTACTTTGAAAATGACTCAGATTGACTTTCTAATACCGAAAGATTATTTAGTTAAATATATGGTATAACAATATGTCACCAAAATATTATGTTTATTTTATAAATGATTAACTAATCCATTGAACTTAAACTTCACACTAATTTCATTACCTTTTTATTAACAAAATAAGTGCAAAATAATTTTCTCAAAATTTTAATCAAACAATGAAGTGACACTTAAATTATTTACAACATCACTTATATTCATATATTTGTTAAGAAAATAACTTCATTGTGGGTTATGATTTGAACTTTTAAATTTCTTTTCTTGTCCTGTATTGGTCATCCATTCCAATAACTTCTTTTGGTCAATATATCAATAATCATACTTTATACTGACCACTCAAGAATCAACTCATGTATTAATTCTACCATATCTACATGTTTTTAGAAAAAATTGTTTTGATGAATATCTCTGACGACTCTTGTAAAAGTAAAATAGTTTTAACAAAAAAACAATTTTTATATTTTTAGAAGAAAGAAAAAATAAATAGTAATAAAAGACAATATTAAATAATAGTAAAAATAAGTGTGGTGTCAAAATACCATCTTTTTAATTCTATCACATTCTTTTAAGAAAAATCTATTAGTGAATTAAGGTAACATATCTCATAAATTTAAACTTGCCCCTATGAAGTTCTCTAACATGTTCAATTCCTACGCAGATAAAAGCAAAATTACATGAACTGTGAAATAAGCCATAGCAGGTTATCAACTACACCTACACAACAAGTAGTATTTAGAAATAACTATAGCCTTTTTGCAAAGTCATACATTTACCACTGCCTTTGAATTTCTAGTCAACAATGGCTATCGATAGCATAAGGTTCAGCAACCATCATCATACAGAAAGCATACATAACAGCAGCAGAAATATTGCAACTTTGATTATTCTTCACACATCTATTATACCATATATACCTTCACTTGTAACTTGTGCAGGAATCACCCCAATAGAACACCAGATTAAGAAGTTACAACATATCAATCATCATCTAGATGAGAGATCCTGAGTAAATTGGTGTCATGAACGGTGCAAGATCTGGTACATGAGAAAAAGGACATGCTTTTCCTTACCCTCGACTCGATTCCATGTTTGATAAACTTTTTGTTCACCTTGTTGCCACTTTTCTGATTCTTGGTGCACTCTTTGAAAGCTGCTAGAAAAGGGTCTCTGTCCTGAAACCAGAGACCCCTCTTGGAGGAAGTTCTGTAAAAAGGAGGCTGAAAAGCACAAGGAGGAAGTGGAATTTGGAAATTATGAACATGGTTTTTGGGAGTGGCTTCTTCTGGTGTACAAGGAGGGGGTGGCAACTTCGCCAAAAACTCTTCCTCTTCTGGGATGAGAGTTTCACTTGTTACTTTGGACACACCAGGTTTTTTTTCCCATGAGAAGGTTATCTTTCTGGCTGAATGATCCTTTGGTTGACTCATTCTCTCAGTTTTTTGCTAATGGAACAATGACAAGACCCTTATACTTATATGTGGCGTGAGGACCTGAGGTGGTGGTGGAAGAGTTATTTATTCTATGATGAGGCCATCATAATTTATTTATAGATTTTTTTGGTCCACTTCCATCACAGTGTGTGTAATGGCACAGTCTCAATGGACATTGGACAAGCACATAAAACGTAAGCATAGAAAATTTTAGTTTTGTGGTTTGAAATTAACTTGGAAAATGATGACACATGAGTTGGGCAAAGAAGACCAAGTTCACACGGGTTTTACATCACTCAGAAGAAGACAATAGCAAGGAGATACAAGAGTATAAGACAAACCCATGATGGTTGACTTGTTCCTCCTCTGTCCTCACCCCTCACTTAGTACTATATTAGCTCAAAACAAAGTTTTCAAATTGCACAATCTAGACCAATCAGTGTGTAGCTTAGCAGACGCAAAGCTCATCCAATTAATCAATGATTTCAACTTCAAATCCTGGTTATACACTTGCATCACTCACAGGCTTATCTAACTTGAACAAAACTGTCTCTATAAAATATACACAATGTGAAACAAAATCTATGTTTCTGTAAGATCACAGGGAAACATTATGGCTATTTGTCGTTTACAAAATCAAATGCATAAAAATGCTCACAGCAGGCCAAGGTTCTAAATTAGATAACATGAATCAGTTTTTGGTTGCAGAAAATTATAAACTAGTCAGGGACTATGCTCTTGCTTTCTTATTTTATTCCACCAATCATTTTCTATACAAAAAAAAAAGACCAAGGTGCTTCAATTGTCATATATGATACTTACAATAAACAATAAACAAACCAATATAAAAGGCTAAATGGCATGAAGAAAGAGTTTGGAGAAAGTGGTGTGAAGAGAGATCGATCTCAAAGCATATAACATTCCTGACTGACATCATGTGATTCATGTAGCCGACCACCTTGTCTGACTAGATATGATGACAGAGTTTTTTGCAAACAAAGAATTGAAGATATCATCATCATCATCATGATCCGAACTTCTATTTGTGACTACAAAACATCATTGGAGTGTTTGCAAGAAAGAATGTTGACATACTTCCTTAAGGTAGGCCAAGATCTAATGTTTTTTTGGACCCTATTGCTGTGTTGATGTATAAAGGGGCTTTGAGTGCATTTCTTGTAAGCTTCAACAAAAGGGTCTTCCTCCTTCTGAGTCTCCATCCTAAAGGAGCTGATTCTGAGCGAGCTCTGCACAGCACACAGAATCTGAGACTCCTCCTCCACTTTGTGTCTATGATCTAATGATGAACATGGAGGAGGCTGAAGCACCAAGCCAGAGCCATTGTGGCCATGAGCACTGACTTTAGAGAGACCAGGTTTGTGTTCCCAAGAGAAAGGAACATTAACTATGTTCTCTTCATCGTTGTAACCATAGTTGTTGTTGTTGCTGCTGTTGTTGTTGTGCTGTTTCATGGTGATGATGATGATGATGGAGTTGTTTTGGTTGCAATGTGGAAGTAGTAGTAGTGTGTGTAGGATCTTAATTAATATAAAGGGGCTATGCTATGCTATGTTATGTTGCTATATCACGTGATTTGTGATTAATAATAACGGCTAATCTAAATTCTGGTGAAGAGGGGTTATAGCTTGTAGATTAATCTACAGAGAGAAGACAAAAGATGCAAGTATGCACTTCACACAGCACAGGTTTCCGTCACGAATCATGATTGGAACTTGGAACTAGGAAGCGTAGAGAAAGAGCTTTCTTGTTAATTAACCGTGACCAAAACATTATGCGTCAAATTTTCAGTTTTTGGTTTGAAAAATTCTAGCAAAAAAGAAAAAAAAAAAACACTTCGTTTTCGTCAAGAATAACTCTAAAATTCTCAGCCACTTGCCACTGTCATCTTCTACAGTGAAATGGACTAGAATTCTGAAAAAAGAATATTTTAACATCAACAACGAGTTTTATTATGGACTTTCGAAAATCAAGTGGGAATGTTCTGATGTATCGTCACAATTTTTTAAGGAATCTTATTATTAAGATATTTAAGTAATCTTAAATGACTGTTAGAAATAAGTTCAAAGGAATACAAAAAATGACACTGAAATTATAATTCAATATATTTTTATTTTCTTGGTTGCTCCAACATTTGCATCTATATATATTATGTAATGATTATCTAGGATCTTCTCTGTTTTTTCTTCCCTTATTTTGCTTCGTTACTATGCAAACGATCCATAGCAGAAGTACCTTGAACACTTCGAAGAATATGTCAAATTCAATGGATACCAAAATGATTAGATTCCGAAATTCTCCAATGGGTATCAACTATGTTGTTTTCGTTTGGGGTACCAAAGGAATAAATAATCAAGTGCACTAATATTCTTGTGTCCAAGAAAAGCAGAATAGTAGGTTCGAACATGAAATTGAGACTCATTTAATAAATAATAATATTCATCATAAAAAAATTAGTAATTTGATAGATATAATTATTTTAATTCTTATATTTATTTTTGCAAAAAAGAAGAATCTGATCATTTTCTTAAATTAAATTGATATTTGAAAATATACATGTCAAAATTTAGGTGTGTCATATATTAAAATTTGGATCATCTTTTAACTTTAAATCTCTTTGATTTTAATACATTACAGTTTTAATATAAAAGATGACCTAGATATTGACATGTGACAGATGCAGACATATGTGACAACTTTAAATGTTGTTAATGTCAATTTGACGGAAAAATATCACAGTGAGATTTTTAAAAATAATAAAATTTAGATCATTTTCTAACTTTAAATCCCTTTGATTTTAACATGTTGCAATTTCAATATAAAAGATGATCTAAATATTGACATGTGATAGATGCAGACATATTTAACAACTTCAAAAGACGTTAATGTCAAATTGACTAAAAAGTTCACATCGAGTTTTTTTAAATAAAAAAAAAAGAACTGGTAAAAAAATATATAGGGATTAAAATAAATCAAAGTACTAAATATAAGAATCAAATTACTGATGAAGTCATTTTATTAATTTGAATTTTGACAAAATTGATAAAAGAAGTCATTCTTAATTTTCATATTTAAATTTAATTTAATCTTATAAAATTAATTTATTAGATAAAATTGAAACCTTCGTTATGTATAGGATTATTTTAACTAATAGAGTTAAATGGGGACGTGTAAAGTTTTGTTGAACTAGTAGTAAGGTTTATTTAAACGGCTGCAAGGTTGGTTAAAAAGTAATTTTCAAATTGAATGAGAGTGGAAGATGTTGATTAATTTGAAGTAAGCTATGTTGCATATATATGTAGTAGGTTTGCTTCATCAAGGAAATTTGTGACTATGGTTTTAAATTCAATACATTTTATTTCCTTTCATGGTTTTGTATCATATACATGCTCATAAAATCTAGCTCTATGAATATATACACGCACCTATTATGCCCTAATTGTCAAAGTGTTGTTATTTATTCAGCTGCAACTTTTTTTTTTTCTCCTACCATCTAAGACGTTTTTGTTAATTTTAAATTAAAGGATAATGAATATGTTTTCTTAAACAAAACCATTAATAGATTTAAATATTTTATTTATTATAAAATCTTAATTTTATAAATTTTTAAATTATTTGTATTTTCTTTCGGTTTATAGATTGATTTTCTATCATTTTTCAAGATAAGATTTCATCTTTGAGAAGACAACAAAAGAAAAGAGATTGAACAATCATACTATAAAAAGGGGTAAGTTTTTTTTTTTGGTTTTTGTTTTTTGTTAGATTCTTGTCTTAAGAGTTGAATCAAATTGAGGATAGGAACATTAAGTTGTATTAAACTAATGTAATACTTGAATTCCTAGGATTTTGCATTAAAGTTGGTTTTGGAAGTCCATGTTTCCTTTTGCACTATTCTGAAAGCTGGAAGTTTTGGTTTAAAAGAATTCTTAATACATGAAACTACCATTAAAACTACTGCTTACATACATTTGTTAAATTCATGTACATATGTTAGACTTTTATCATATATATATATATATATATATATATATATATATATATATATTCTGATGATGATAATGATGGATATTTTGATATAAAATTCATTATAAAGATATAACATCGATAAGATTTGAATTAATTTATATAAAAAAATTGATATAATTGTCAATTCAAAATTTTAAACTAATGAGTTTATAATTATTTTTATTTATATATTACTTAAATTTTCATTTATACTCGATTTGAAGCTTCGACTCACATTTAGATTCTTAACAATTTTTCTTTTAAAAGTGAGTCTCATCAACATAGGTACACTATCCCAGTGAGAACATTTTCGAGGACCATGAATACCTCACATCAAGGGTTCTTCGATCATAACAACTCCCTGCATACTTTTATAATGACAATAAAGTTTATCTATGTAGTAAACAATGTTACACACATCTACAATCTTAATTGTCAAACCACTACTCTCCCAACAATGTTACACACATATAGACTCTTTCTCAACTTACACACATAATCTTCCTTATCTTCAACAAGAAAATTATAAGTTGTTTCATGTAAATATCTTCCTCCAAATTACTATAAAGGAAGTTGTCGTCACATCCATATGTTCAACCTTCAAGTGAAGAGTAGTAGTTAAATTTAGTATAGTTCTAATGAATAACGTTTTTACCATATGTGAGGAGATATCATTAATATCAACACTTTTTCTCTATCTAAAGCCTTTCACTGCAAGTTTGACTTTGTATCTTGGAGATGTAGAATAAACCTCAAGCTTCACCTTGAAGATCTACCTATTCTTTAAAGCTATTTTATCCTTAGACAATTTTACCAAGTCATAAGTGTGATATGGAAAAGATTTCATCTCATCTTGCATTGCATCAACCACTATTATTTTTCTTCACTTTCCAAAGCTTCTTCAAAACATTCATGTTCACTACCATCAACATGATATCTAGAAGATGGTTTTCTCAACCTATTGACCTCTTGGTGACATGTGGTAATTCAAACGTATCACCAAGATAATCATAATGTACTATATAATGTTCCTTTTGAGCATCATAAATCAAAACCTCTAATTTATCTCCAACTTGTTGATCATCAACATCACCATGTTACTCATCATTTTGAGCATCACCTTTAGCATTATCTAAATTTGAACAAGCAATCACATCGAATTACTAAAATTTAGATTACTATCTTTCTCAAGTGTGGTCTTCTCCACCTTGTTAATATCTTTAATGGTTTAATCTTCTATGAATTGCACATCATGGCTTTTGACTAACTTCTTCTCAATAGAATCATACAACTTGTAACTAAATTTATCTTGATAATAGCCAATAAATTGCCTAGTCTTTCTAATCATCTTGAATTTTTCATCCTTTAAAGTATAAACAAATAGCTTGCAACCATAAACATACAAATTATAATAGCTAACATTCTTTCCAAACCAAATTTTGTCGAACACCTTAGTATTCAAAGCAACCATAGAACTAAGATTAATAACATGTATGATTGCAAGCAATGCCTCTCCCAAAAAATGCTTAGTCAACTTTATTTCAAAAAGTATACATCTAACTCTTTCAACCAAAGTCTTGTTCACTCTCTTTGCTAAATCACTCAACTAAGAAGTCTTAGGAAGAGTTTTTTCACGTTTGATACATGTTGCTTGTAGACATCAAAGGGTCTACAACATTCACCATCATTACCAGTATGAACGCATTTCAACTTCTTTCCTTATTGTGTTTCAACCAAACCATTATTTTAAACTTTTCATGTACTTGATCATTTCTTTGAAGTGCACAAACTCGACTTTTTGGAACAATCTTGTGTAAAAGTAACAAAGAAAATTGCACCACTAAATGACTTTACTTTTAATGAGTCATAAACATCAAAATACACCAATTCACACAACACCGACATACTTAAGGGATGATGCTTCTTAAAGGATGGTTTGTTTACCATCCATGCAATGACAACATTTCTCCAACCCTAAACTCTTCAATTACAAAAGCTCATCCATTTTACCTATGCAATTAAGCCCTTTTCCAGTTATATGAGCAAGCCTTCGGTGCCACAAAGATTCTTCCATACACATTACATTCACAACATCCTTATGAATGAAGCTTTACTCCAATACAATTTAAAACTTTTCTTCCCTCTAACCATAACCAAATTACCTTTTGTGAGTTTTCATTTATTGGAATCAAAGTGATTGTTATAACCACCATCATTAAACAAATGCAAATAGATTACATTAAAACGCACATTATGGCATGTTTGACTCCTCTGAGTAATGCAATCCCATGTTGATTTGCAAGTTGTTGGAAATATTTATTATAATTTAAAAATTAAATAAAAAAATTATCTATTGTTACTTATACTTTTATGTACTATTAATTTTATGCGTAAATATTGTTTATGGGTGAAAATTTCTTTTAACTATATATTACATTTATTTTAGTTTAATCAAATTTATTACTATTTATTATTTTATTTAAATTAATTTATTACTGTTTACTATTTTATGTAAATTAGAGTTAATTATTTACTCTCTTCTACGTATAAATATCATATAAATACAATCTATATGCATGAGAAAAATACACCATAAACAAAACAACTTACATAAAAGTTTTTTTAGTGTTCTATTCTATATCATCTTTTAAAATATTAGTGTTCATGAGATTTAGATATCTTTCCATGTATTCAATCGATCAATCAAATAGTTGTATCTTGATAAATGAGCGCATATTATTCTGTCTTGCCTTATGTAGTGTGATGTTTTCTTTACAAAGATAATACTCCGTGTGAAGCTCTTTCTAATCATTTTTTTATTTACAATTTTATCCTATATTCTAATTATCTATTATAAAATTTATTTAGCTTGATTAATTCTATTTTCTATATCTCTATCTTATTATTATTTTCTATTTTTGTTTTTATTTCTAACTAAAGCAAGCATCACTGATGGAGAATTAGCAAGTTATTCATTAAGAATAAGTGGACTTGCAACTTACAACTGACTAATAGTGACATATACACAACAATTGGAATTAGAGACAATGAAATTAAAAGAATTGAAAGCTAAGAAGTATCTATTTCAAGCTATTACCCGATCCATCTTGTAAACCATTCTGATGAAAGAAACTTCCAAATATACAATACAAAATTAAGCAATTAAATCAACCTAAAGTCGGTTAGCTAAAAAACAATGAAAAAAAAATGTACAATGACATGTCACATGATAAAATAATCCGTTAATTTTCTCTATTGCAAGAGTGATAACAAATGGTAACCATTATTAAAGTAGTTATCCCTATGGATTAATATTCACAATTAAGATTTTGTTGGGATTTACGTTTGAAAAAAGTATTATGAACAATAATCATAAGTGTATTCCAATCGATTTCTAAATAACATGTATTTAGATTTTCAATAATTAACAATATTTGATTAGATAAATATAAATAAGTTGAGAATGACCTAATTATTTCTCCACTTATGTCATACTCAATATACTTAGGAAGATCTATGTTGAGGTGTTAGCTAGAAAATTTCGATTCATGCATGTGATTAATTAATGAAATAGTTGCAGACAAAGAGTTGGAATAATTAGGTACAGAAAGTATGATGAAACAATAGATATTCCACCATGTGTGGCTGTCTTTTACATGACATATTGGTTGTGATATTCTACCCACCGATGGGGAAAGTGGTCACTAACTAGGGCATGCAAACTAATGGATTCTACAATACTGTTTGAGTTCTGATGTTAATTTTGAATGCAACCTTGTTAATGGAGGAGAATGCTTGTCGTGACATTGGAATCATTGCTATAGATGTTGAGAGGGTATTTTCATGCTCCTTAGGTCAACAATCCCTTCGCCATTATTCATGCTTACAAGGTCATCACTTCCTAGCCACTCCCCAAGGAAAAGTTAGATGGACTTAAGAAGGGTAGATAGATCATGCATCATAGAATACTAATTATTATAAATTGGATTAAATATATCTTTTATGTTTTAAATTATTGACTAAAATTGTATTTTTTTTTCCTGTTTCAAAGTATTAATTAATCTCGTCCTTATATTTCATAAAAGAATGCAAAATATCTTCGATATACACATCTCCTTATAACTTTCTCTCCTCAGTGCAAAACTAATTACTCTCTTTGCCTCGCTTTTCCGAACGAATTAATCCCTTTGATATTCCTTCGTTTCATCCTACCCTACCTTCTACCAACATCAACACTCTTGTTGACAATCTCTCTCTAAAGTCCTTCACCATTGGAGTCAATTCTCCTCTCAAACTACACAAAGCTCTTATTTGAAACTTAAGTCTTCAATTCATTTGTTGGAAATCTCACATCGATTACAGATAAAACAATTACATACTATATAAGTGGATACAAACCATACAAGTCGGTTTTATGGGGTTAAATTAAACTTAAAAGTCTACTTCTTAGCATGGTATCAGATCTTGTCCCTAAATCCACTATGATGTTAGTTACAATTTGTTTACATTCTTTTATAAAATATAAAGACAAAGTTGATAAACATTTTAAAATAAAGGAACAAAATACAATTTTAATTACTAGTTTGGGAACGAAAACATATTTAAAGGTTTGTAAATATAAGATTATTCCTTTTAGCATAAATTTGTTTAAGATCTTAATATTTCTAGGAATAAAAAAATATTTATATTGGTATTGTTTGTTCACTTTTATAAATTTAATTTCTCTAATATTAATAAAAAAACAATATTCAAATGACTACACTTTTATATATTTTAAATAAGCTTGATTATTTAGAAACTTGTTTTATAAGAGAAATATATAGTTTTTTTCCTCTTTTTTTGGTAGGTCAGCACAGCTGGTCAAGTTTTTCAGTCAGATTTTCATTGACAAGTGAGTCGAGACATTTAGGCATACTAAGAAAGGACGTTGAGCTTCTCACTTACAATTTTGGTCCAAGGGTATTTGACCAGGTTGAAGCCCAAGGCCACAACAATGGCCCATTAAGAAGTCCACTTAGCTGTTATTGGGTTTTGAGCCCAAGGTTACAGACCACCTTGAATTCGAATATCTGCATGCAGGAACATGACAATAAATTAAAGGCGTATACCTGATGCAATTTAAAAATATAACTATAGATAAAAAAAAATCGAACAAATTGCTATTTTTAGAAATTTATTTATTTTAATTTGATTTTTAGCTCATTTTAGAAGTTAATGTCCACGCTATTTTAAACATATTGCTGGTTTGGGTTTGATTACTTTTAAAGAAATACTCATTTTTCTAATTTTCCTATGAACTAGACAATGATTATTTCTTAAAATAAGTTTAACCAAAAATAGCAAATACGCTCTAAAAAAGTTGGTGTATATGTGTACGTTTGATCTAGGAAAATAAGGGAAATAAAAACAATACATGTTTCTTAAGTTTTTTAACAAAAAAATAAATTACTTTAAAAAATTGCATACAAAGAAACATAAAATACCAATGCCACGAAAATAAGGTTAATTTAATTATTTTATAACCAAAAACTTACTTTTCTTCTTCACCTTTTGTACTTTTCTTTTACAAACACCACATTAAACCTTCTATATATATTCATCCCTTCTAATACTTTCCTTGCTACTTGAAATTTGTGTACATGATAAGATAAAATTTGAAGGCAATTGAATAAAAGCAAATATAGTTGTCCAATCTAAAGCATTCAGAAAAAAGAATCCCTATCACTTAATAAAAGTAATCAATTTTTGTCTTTAAATAGCACAATGAATCAATAATTGAATTCACACGGTAATCTATACATGGTGGCCAATTTGAGTGCATAAAGCCAAACCATTGAAAGTGTACTAAAAATGGAAAAATCAAAGTACCTTTCTTTTTTATGATACATGGTTTTGAGAACGGATTGTTTCATAGAAACATGCCAAACACTTCACTTTTAGTACACAACTATTCCGACATTTTCCTTGTTGGTTCCCTCGGATACAACATTGTTTCAAAACCATACAACAATGGAACAGAACATATAGAGTGCTATGAGCTACTGCTTGCAAAATCACCACATTTTTCTCTTTCTTCCTCCCCCTTTTTATTCTATTTTCGGAAATTGGTGAATTTCTAAAGTTAGATTGAATAGTAGTTTTAATTTCCATCTGTAACATTTTATCAGAGGGAACAAAATTAGCTTGCAAGACAAATAGATTAGTTTTTTGTCCATGGCATGTTAGTAGTAACCTATGCATTGAAGAATTTATTGAGTTTTTATCAGTTTATGTGTTTGACAAGGAGAAACAACAATTTGAAGTTACCATTTTTAAAAATCTCAAATTTAAAGTAGTGTTAGATTCTTCTCCTCTTCATATTTTAAAAGACAGTTTTTTTTTTTTTAGGAAATAATATAAGAAAAAAAACAAGTATGCAACTGCAAGTTGCTGAATTATTACATATGTTAGTAACTCTTTCATAAAGGATATGGGTATATTCGTTTAAAGTAAAAATGTAAAAATATATTTAGTGATGATAGTCAAAGCAGAAGTAAAATCACACAAAAAATTGCGATATAAAACTTAAAATAAGATAAATTAGAAAAAGATATCTTCTTTCTTGAAGAATATTAGAGAGAAATCAATTATTTTAGGGTTAAATATGTTTTTGATCTCTTAAAGTTCACTAAAGATTGAAATTAGTCACTTTTCAATATTTTAGCATAATTTAATTCCTCAACTTTAGAAATGCGTGAATTTAGTCTTTTCAACCAAATTTTGTGAAATCTATTTGATGTTTTTTTATGTTTCAAACGCGTTTCATGATAGCATTTGAGTTGTTCACACCGTTTAATACATTTTTACTTCAATGTTAATTGAGAAACATGTTTAAAGCGTTACATAAACTAAACAAAATTTAGTTAAAAAAACTAAATCTACTCATTTCTGAAGACGAGAGACTAAATTGATTCAAAGTTTTGAAAATGGACTAATTTCAATTTTCAATTAGTCCAAAATCTTAAAGCAATAAGTTTATAGGTCGTATACCTTATATGTTGTTCAACTTTCTCATTTCTATCCAATGTGAAACTCAAAATTATCACAATTGAATCTCCAATATTATAAAAATTTTCTAATATCTTGAAGGATAATAAAAAGGTGGGAGAGTGAATTTGAATGAAAAGCATTAGCATGAGAATATATGAACAAAGTCTTAATCTTTGTTGATCTTAGATGCATGGCTTTGATTCCATGTCTCTCTTTGAATTGAAGAAGATAATGTAAATGTTAAAGATAAAGAAGAATAAGAACAGTGTGCTCCTTATCTGAGAACTGTTTGTATGAAAATTCTTGATACCCAAATGCAAAGTATGTATGGTTTGAGTGACAGAGGAATGGGAAGGACAAAAGGTTTTATGGTCCATTTTTTTTGTGTCTAACTTTCACTTCATTTTACTTTTCCTCAACAGTGATCAAATGGCACGTTACTCCCTATAAAGAAACAATAAATGGGCATGGAGTATGGACATATATGATATATGAAGCAACCCATAACATAAGATATTGTATTATACTATACATTGGAACATCATGGTGTTTCTTTGGATCTTAGGCTGTGCTGCTGTAATGTTCGAAAAGGACAATATGCAAAAAACTAATGCACACACTTCTCTTTAGAGACAAATTTTTTTGGTGTCCGTTTTCACTCAACTTATGCCACATTCATTTCTAGAGATTTCGGACTTCCCTAATACTTTATACTTTAATTTTACATTTTATTTTGAATTATTTTTTATTACAATTACATATGTTGTCATGTTTCTTACACCAGATTGAATGTCTTTGAACCAAACTAAATATATGATATCTTGCATTATGAGTGGAAGATGAATAATAAATAGTTTAGTCGATAGCATATGAAAATTAAAAATAGTGTAACATAAAATAGAGATTTATGAGAGAATAATAAATAAAAACTGTTATTATTGTTGTTATGTATTAAAAGTGAAGATGAATTTTAAATTTAATTCAATTTTATAAAATTAATTTATAAAGTGACACGTTTGAATCGATTATATATATATATATATATATATATATATATATATATATATTATAGTTTAGTTTTTATAGTTTAATCTTATATTTAATTCATGTATGACTTTCAAGATAGAATTATGTGAAAGTTGTATAGTTGAATAAACTATTACCTCTAAAAGAAAATTGTATGTTTTTATGTTATGAGATTGAATAAAGATGGTACAAGGATTGAAAGAGTGTCTGAAGGTCAATCTTCCTATTGCGATATAATATAGTATTAAGTTTTGTAGATTTATTTTTTTAATGCTAAAATTCTATTAAGTACTTTGTGTTGTTGTAACCCAAATAATAAATTAGAAATATAGGAATATATTTAAGTGATTATTTGTTACAAAACTAATTTATAAAATATCTAGTTTATTTTTTAAATGTATTGAATATAAATAAATTTAATATCATTTTATATTACGGGTAAAACTCATTAACATTGATGCACTATCACATAAGATCGTATTGGAATTTAACACAGACATTGCCTTAATTAAAAAAGCTACATTAATTGCTATAAGTAAAAAAAAATGTTGATAAAATTAACAAAATCTTGTCTAGATAAGCTTCTCTTCATGTAGAAATAAAATGATTCATTGTTTATAATCAGATAAAACTTCACCCACAAGAAATTAGAAAGAAAACCTAATTAGTTAATCCAAGTCGAAGTTGATCGAAGTTAAACATGAGAGAAATAGCTATGTTCCATGGTAAAATATAGAGAGTAGTACAACCTTGTGAAACCAAAAGATTTTGCAAGATCTTAAAGTGAAAGGGACAGAAGCAAGGGCAAGCACAACGCAGTGGTCCACATTCCACAAACGCCAAATCATTCCCAAACAAACAAACTTTAAAAGCAGAACAACACTTCAAGCTTCAAAACCAGGAATCAGAATTCTCTATTCCATTTAAGACCATGACAAAAACTTGTGTTTCTTGCATTAACTTTTTCTAAGTGCATGTGCTCACTCATATCATTCACACACATTTATACAATATACATATATATACTATAGTAATGCAAAATCATGGTCTCAACTTGACCCCAAAACCTGTCCATCATCATCATCATCTTCTTAAAAAACAACCAAGTCCAAACACTCCAACCAACATCACTTACAGTTGAATACAAACTTTGCCAAAATGCATGAATAGAAAGAAACAAATTCAAGTCAAGCAAACCAAAAACCTACCTACACATCCAAATTATGATGAGGGCAAGGTATTAATAAACAAGAACACATATTTCCAAATTCTAAGATTACCATATGTATTTATATATTATAATATATATAAACTTCACTAATGATTAAAGTCAAAAGAACAAAGTTCTTTTCTTCTCCTTCCTTCTCCTCTTCTTCTTCTTCTCCTTCTTCCTCATTCCACCAGTTGTTGTGGTTCACAAGGCATTGCAGAGTGTGGTGGCACTGGCACCTTCTTTCATGTTGTTGTTCTCTGCCCTTGGACTGCTTCCAGCACTGCTATTGGAAAGTGATCCAAATGCTGTTTTTTGCAACACCCCATTAGGAGATGACCCTAGTGGAGGACTACTGTCCCACCCATCTTTCATGAGATTAAGGGCAGAAGTGTTCTTGCCACAGTGATCACTTCCATTGCTGTTGTTATTACTGCTACTCAGGTTCAAAACCTCACCAAGAGGACCACCCATAGAACTCTCCCAAGTGATTGGAATCCAATTGGCTTGCCTAGTGTTTGACTCATTGGGAGCTCCACTTCCCACTCCCAACCCCATTTGAATAGGGTCTAACTCCCTTGAAAGCCTTAGTGGTGACAGTGTGAGCTTCTCATTAGAGGGTGAAGAAGTAGTGAATGACATGAAATCTGAGGAAGATATTGGTATGGAGATTGATAACTGAGTCCTATCTGACTGCATGTTGTCAAGTTCAGGCCAGACAGAAGAACGGTGATGGTGGTGATGATGAGACTGTGGTTTTGGAGAGTCATCGATGAAGTGCCTGAGAGAATGTTGCTGTTGGGACTCAGAATCATCCTTTTGTGAAGATGATGAACCAAAGCTTCTCTTCTGTGAAGGGTTGAGCAAGGAATCAGAAGTGACAAGCCCAAACTCATTGTTGTTCCTTGAGGATGATTCATCATATGGGAGTTGGTGTTTATGAATCATGAAAGGGTCCTTTGGTTTCAGCTCAAGAGTTGGAGGCACCATGGGAAGTGCATCCTGCATCCTCTCACTAGCGTTGTTGTTGTTCTCTTTACTCATAAACATCCTGCGTGCAAAGGAAAAACACTCCATAAAGAATCAAAAGCATTCTTTAAAACACAGATAAAGTAACAGAATTTGAACCATCTTTTTTTTTCTCTCCCTAACACGAATCTCAACTCAACCACTATTTACACGACCAGTCCCTTTCTGCCCAAAAGGGTGATGGAATACTAGATTCTTTGATTCTATTTTGTGCAAAGTCCTAAAGCCCTACACCAAGCAAAAATATATCACATAGATCTGCACACACTACCTAAACAAACCACAACGAGGAAACTCTTACTTTAGTCCTCAAGTTCCAACTTTAAGATTTCCTTCACTTTACCCATCACTTTAGGAAAACAATAACCCCCCATGTTGGAAAACACAGTAGAAAAGCACTTGAACGAATGACAGATATACAAAACTTGAGGCCAAATTTAGAATCTTATAAATTCAATATGAGAACTGCAGTCAAACTTTCAATATTCCCACAATATGTTCCCGTAACTCGGAAGAGTATTTGAAAATATGTTGTAGGACCACACTGAAATTGAACCTTGAATTTAACTTAAATGCAGTGATAGAGTAAAGGACTTTTAACCAACACAGTTATTCAACCACAGACATGATTATTGATAGATAGTTTGCGAGTGGTGACTGACCTATTGATGGTGTTGGCTGGAGAGGGATGAGAGGGAAGAGGGTGGTGCACATTGGTGTGTGCGAAGGTGTTGTTGTTGTTGTTATTGTTGCCGGGCACCACGATGGAGTTTGAGGAAGCATTAGGAGGAGGAGTGGTGGTTGTTGTGGTGGTAGTGGTGGTGAGGGCATGGCCTGATTGGCCTTCCACAGGCTTTCTTGAACGATGGCGTCCTCTGTTCATGTGCCGCTCGCAATACTTCTGATCAACTACGGCATCTCTCGAGCACCGCCATTTCTTCCCATCTGTTCTCCTACACCTCCCTGGCTCAGGGTCTGTGTTGTTCGAGAATCCCAGATGGAAACCTCCCCATCCCACTGCCACACAAAACATCAACAACAACAACATCGTCATCATCACACCAAACAACAACAACAACAACATTCGTGAATTGTGTCTAGATAAGACCATAAAACTGTTTTATACTATGTTGCTCCAATTAGAATACAAATTCCAATTCAACAATCTATCCCTGATTGAAAAACACCATCAGAATATTCAAATAACTACAATACATTAACTCAGTCCTCTAAATCATATACTAAAAACAGACCAAAGTTAATTAACTCACTTCTCAATGCAGGTTACACGATTCTTTTTGTTTTAGGGGTAAAATAGGAGAGTTTCATTACATACATGTGTTGGGTCTGAGGAGGCCGGTTGAAAAGTTGCAGAAGGCAGCAGAATCGAGTGCTTTTCTGATGGGTATGAGAAGATGAGTGGGTACAGGCACGTTTGCGGTGATGTACTTGTAGATCAAAGCTTGGTGTTCAAGTTCCATCCACTGTGAAGGCGTGAATGGCCCTCTCACACCAGCCAAAGCCCCATGCATGCTTATGCTTCCCGAACTGTAACCTGAGAATACATATCAACACACGATAAGCTCAAAAAACATGCCAACAACACTGTCGAGATTGACCACTTTTAAAAAACAGAACACACACTCACACAAAAAAAAAAAAGTCACTTCCTAGCTTAAAAGAAAACAGCCAAAAGAGGGGTAGCAGAAGTTCAATCAATGGCGTGAAACCTTCAATGATTTGATTTTCTTTACTTCCCTTGATTTCCAAAAAAAAAAAAACAGTCAAGTCAACCTTTATTTTTCGTGTGAGGAAGACATGAAAAGTGGAACAGAGATATTTTTTTAGGGAAAGAGACTATACTATTTACCACGACCAATCAAATTTTGGACTTTATTTTTTTTTTCATATAAGGCTCTTCATATGTTTTTCTCATTTGGTACCCTCTAGTTTACCGTGCAATTTTTTTACCAAAATCCCTCTTCCTAAAACGGGAAGAAGTGGAAGATTTCACATCTAGGGAAGAATTTTTGTTTTACTTTCTTGTGACATGACTCGCAAACAGAGACCACTCATGTATTTCCATGAAAAGACCCTCCACCGGTACTGTAGAATCAGACCGTAACAACCCACATAATATTTTGGCTCCCCACAAGGGATACCATATTCCAAGTCCAAATCCAAAAAAAAAAAAATCAGTCCTTTATTAATTAACAATTAATGATTATTATTTTCCTGAGATAAACCCCGTAATGAAGTAGTACCTGTATTTCTGCTGTAAGTGGACAATTGGTGGTAAGAAAAAGGCAATGTAGCATTTAAGGAGGCCTTGTCCATCATCAAAGGCTCTGATTTTGGTGAAGAGAAACTCAGCATTTGTGGTTGGTTGTGGCCCTCAGAGAAAAGGGTGACATTAGATCTCAGCAGGGAGTTTCTGTGGTGAAAGAGCATTGCTTTGGATGGCGCAGACATGTTGTCATCAGTTTTAGGCACTTTTGAAGTTCTCCACTCATCTTCACTTCCTGTGCCAGATCTCTCTTGCTTGAGCACCCCAGATCCGTACCACTTGTGTTTTGTCTCAGGATCTGGAGCAAGAGAAGAACCAAAGGCGCAACTGCTTTCTGAACCCACCAACCCCTCCAAACCCACCACCCCAAGATCCATCAAGACAAAGAAATAACCAAAAACAAATACAAAAAAAGAACACACAGATAACTAGAACTAGACACTGATAATAGCATTAACAACACTAGGCTTCAAGGAACAAGGGAAGTGTTGGTGATGGGGCATCTCTTCCTCAGAGGTTGTGGACAACAACAAGGAGTAGAGTACACAAGTTGTTGCTGCTCCCTTTGGAAAAGTAAGGCACATCTCATGTGGGTGGAGAGAGAAATTCAAGAAGAGAGAGAAAGAGTAAGAGAAAGAAAGAAAGAGAGAGAGAGGTGACTGTGGAAGAGGGGTGAAGTAGAAATAGAAGATATGCTTGACACCTTAAAGCTAAGCTAAGCTGAATCTGGAAACCGGAAACCACACTGGTTTTGTTTTTTTGGGAGTTGATGTCTTGGCAAAGATAAAATAATTGGAGAGATAGAGAGAAACTGGTGGGGAGCAAGAAACTGACTCGACAATGGTTTACAAAAATATCATCATTTTCTCTTTCTCTTGCAAAATCACATTTTTCTTCTACTCAACACAATCTTAATCAACTCAAAAACATCATCTTAACTGTCAAAATTTCCTTTTCAAGAGACGCTAAGTTAATCTTATATCTCACTGTGTCCAGAGTTATGCTAAATACTAAACAAAACAAAAACTTTACTCTTACATACGAACTTATTCTTAATTTTATTCTCGTATCCTATACCAACTGTCACGGGATTCCTCAGGTCTAATAAGTATTTTTCAAGTTTAGATTTTGTTAAATATTTAACACTAAAAATAATCCGTAGCAATTACATTTAAGAAATGGTCTCAAGTTCAGATAGTATTTAATACGCAAAAATTTGACCGATATAATTGTCTTACTTGCTTCTTCTGTTAGAGTATTTCCTACTAAAGATTTTGTGGATTTTCAAAAAAGGTTTTGTAGGACATCCTAATCCAACACCGTGTATTTGTATGGCACCATACACCAAATTTGATGACAAAAGAATTGAGTATATATATATATGATGATATATATTATTATTTTTTTATATACTATTGGAAGATAATATTTAATGTTATTATTATAGTATGGTATACTGGTTTTTGTTTTGAGTCACGGTCTACTCTACTCTACTCTAGACTGTCCTGGGAGAGGGCATTTATGGAAACCTACACAGCAAAACCATGGGATGTAGCTGTACTGAGAAGGATGTGAGTGTCTTTTTATGTGAACATGTTTGGTTCCACAACCTTTGTTGTTCTTTTCCATTTCACTAATCTAAAAACCCCAAATTCCACTTTCATGATAAACTTTGCACAACAATGTTGTTTTCAACACCCCATTACCTAGTAAAACAACTCAATGTGAACATGTTGAAGTCTAGAACCGTTGAAAGCAATAGGGCTATTACCATGAGATGAAAGGATAATAGTAATTAATGTTGGATGGGAATGGACATAAAAGAAGAGAGAGAGAGAGAAAGAGTGTAGTTATTAGTTTTATAAGCAACAATTATGGTTCTGGTTTGGCTTGCGATGTGCCTCACTTTTCTTTAAGTTAAAAGGGGTAATAAAGCAAACAGGTGGTGGGTTGCATGAACAAAGATGCATTGGCACGTGACAGTGTGACACAATCCTCACTCAGAAAAATTCTACCTCATCTCTGTCTTATTCTCCTTTCAATCCTCACTCTCTTCTTTTGCCCATGTCCATATATACCATCACAGATTTCTATATTTCATGCTCATTCTTTCTCTTCCTATGCATCACAAATTTGTTAAAAAAGTAAATTTTTTAACCCACTTGAACGTTTCGTTTATATATTGTAATTGAATCATATTTTTAATGATTTTCAACTAAATTTGTAATCTGAGTAAAATATTAGGTGTGAATATGTAGAGTGGATCTATGAATATATCTCTTTTCATTGGGCAATGACATAACTTGAGTTCAAAGGTAAACACATGCATAGCTAGTGTTCCCACCATTGCTATATATAATAATATAGTGATAGATCACAGTTTTGTTCTGCTTTTAAGGAGAGAAAAAGATACTTGTTTCATCTTTATTCCTTCACAAACCTAAATTTTAATTTGGGTTTCAGATTTTAATGAACATTTGTTCATATATGTTATGTAATAAACATTGAGAGGGAAAAGGTTTTGGGAGTTTACTATAATGGAATCTTTTATCTCTTGAATAACGCTTCTGATCTGTATAATCAAAAAAATAAACATGTGGTGTGATTATAATCATTTTAAAACACATTTTTTTCAAATTAAAATTTTTTGTAATTAACATTAAAACTTACTAAGTATGGTTTTTTTAAAATATTTAACTGCCTTAAACTTACCTTTCATATTAATAGACGTTTTAAACTTTAATTTTATCTTATTTACTTTCTATTTTTATTTATCTATTCTGATTTAAGTTTATAGTTTTACATATAAACACATAAACTCAATTTTAGTTTTTGAATATTCTTGTATTACATTGGGATTAAACTTACAAAGGATAAATTTCTCTAATTTATTTATTCAAATCCTAATAAACTATTAGTTTTAACTTTATAAATCACTTTTCCAAACACTGAAATGTAATATTTTAGAATTAAGAAAGCAAATAAATATTTTTTTGTATACTTTCAGATTAAAATAGAACTGCAACAATGAAATAAGAACATGAATCAATGAAATTTAAGGCAAATAGATTGCATCTAGTTTGACAGAAATAATTATTTGTAAAATGATTGGACTTTAAGAAATAATTAAAATGCAAAGAAAGCTTGTGATATTTGTGTATACAACCAATAAAGATATAAATTTAATTGAAACAAAATTAAATTTTTAATATTTATTTACTACCAAAAAAAATTAAGGACCAATAGAATAATATTAAACCTCACAATATACATTTATAAAGAGGTAAAATTTAGGAACTTGAATACAATTTGTTTTTTTCACTTTTATTCAATAAAATTTTAATTTTTTTTTTAACAAACCAAAATTATATAGTTGATTTAGTTTAAAAGAAAAGTTCCACAAAATTTATTGAAGAATAAGAAAATTTATACATAGTACATTTATGTATATTTATTATGAGTTTTATAAGTGAAAACCATCTCCATCAACCTCTCCTTTAACATAGTAAATAACCCCTTCCATTAAGATATTCTCCCAAAGTGTTAACCCTATTAAAGGGCTATAGTTTGTATCTGTCCTAAAGCATTCCCAACATCATAATTATGAATCAACAACACCACTTTGGTCAAACCAATTGGTTTTTGCTCAATAGTCAAATAAATTGTTACTAATTGTTATTATTAATCTCATCTTAATTATTTTAATTACCCATTTGATCATGCTAGCTAATTTATTAGGATGTCAAATTCACACTTGAGTTTCTTTCACATTATATGCAAGAAAACAATGGATTCATGAAACAAGTAAAAGTAGTTTTTGTTTTTAAGATGAGAGGTGATTATTAGTTTAAAGAATTTTTCTACTTGGTATAAAAATTTATATTAAATATAAATTCTGACTAAAGCTGTAAAGGTATGTTATTTAACCAATTTATCAATTCATTGAATTAAATAATATCTTGTTATTTAAATTCTTTGAACAAATATAATTAAACCAGCAAGGGGAGTGGAATCTTTTGTAAATTATTGTTCAGGGCTTTCTCAATGTTGAAAACTAATCTCACTAGTATTATAATAAGGATGATAATTAAATAAATTTGTGATGCCACTGATAATTTTTTTAGTAAGTATATATAATCATGCAATGTGTGAATGCAATATGTCTAGCCATTACATCATTCAATTGGACTATTTTTTTGTTAACATGTATTAGTTATTAAAAAAGTGAATCAATATTTATATTAATAATATAATCATTTAAAAAAAATACAAAATTGATGAGAGATGATCATGAGAATTGTATAAATATATTTTTTTTAACATGTATTATATAGATGGTTAGGATAGTAGTGCATGTGTAGTATGATTTAGGAAGATTAATATAATGGAAATCAAAAGCACATGACCATCATATTAATAATAACAATAGAGATAATTAAAAAAATAAGAAGCACATGATCTCCTAGACTACCTTATTATTTTTTTATTTTCTAAGCACATGATGCTCCTATATGGAAAATATAGTGTTTTTGTCATCTTGCATTATTATTTTTTTTATTTGGTAAGATCTTTGCATAAATATAAAATTTTTGCTGAAAAGCAAATGCTAATTGCTCAACTAACTTTTAGTCAAATTGACCAAACACATATCTTTATCAATGTCATAGCACCTATCTGTCTACCTATAAAATAGACATGGAGAAGAGTATTAAATGCAGTTTTTTTTATTTATATATAATTTTTATTTTTATTGAAGTGTATTATAATAGTGTCTTGAGGACACTAGATAATAAATATCAGGATACATAAACAAATATATATATTCTCATGTAGTTTTTTATGTGTATTTTCATATGTTTTTCAATGAAAAGTAACTCATTCTTTTCATTTTTTTATCCATCTTCTTTAATCAACATTTACATTTCGTTTGAAAAATACTGAATATATTCATGTTGATTAATTTAATTCTATGTAATGGAATAGTATTATTTGTCTATAAATATTGAAAGATTTTCCTTCAGATATATTATATTTAATAAAATTTAATAAGTGCATTACATTTAATAATACAAAATTTAAATGCCATGTTGTTTAACTTGAATATATGATATGTAATACAAATATTTAATGTCCTATAGCCCATTTTTTGAACTATACTAATCATAGTATTTATTAAATTAAACATAATAAATCTAATCTCTCTCACATTCTCTTCGTATATACATATTAAAATTGCATCAAAATTTTATTACTTTTACTATTACTTAAAATAATTATGAAACAGGGAATTTCACTTATAATATACTTATTATGATCTTTAGCAAATATAATATATTCATTAAATTTTATAAACTTAAAATATATTGTAATTCTCTGAAAAAGTATTTGTTCGTTATTATTTAAAATAATCAAATGTTAAAAAGTACATGTTCTAATATTAATAACCTATCTATTTTTTTATACATATACTTAGTAACTTTGACTACAGATTATGTTTAGTAATACAGTGCTTAAAACTATTCGTCAATAAATTTATATATAACATATTATTTATTATATTTATTAAATATAATGCATTAATTGAATTATTTAATAAAGATGATCAAATTTAGTATGGTTATTGTATAATATTATTTAAGATCGTCACTATATTTATTAGCGTAACACAGGTGCTATCGCGTCGGTGTGTATGCATTTTTTAAATATGCATGATAATATATTAGTAGGTGATAATATTATAATGTTATTAAGTTAATATATTAATTTAAATTATATTTATTAAAAATAAAGTAAAATATATCAGAACAGATAAAAGAATAACCATTGATAAATAAAGAAGAAGAGAAGGAGCAGAAACATTCGATTTTATAAAAAGTTTGTAAAAGTAACGGTCAATTTTTAAAAATTTAATAAATTATTATATTTAAAGGGTAAAATCGATATTTTAAAAAGTGGACACAAAAAGGAGAATCCCCTTTATATATTGTTATAGATAATTAAATATCTATTACATATTAAAAAAATAAGATACTACCAAAATTACTACAATATTCATTTTCTTTTATTGACATGTGTCATAAAAATTAGTTTTTTTGTCAATTTAAAACTCTGGTACAAAAGGATCCGAGTTCAAATCCTACAAAAGTCAATTTGTTTTTATTTTTTCATTTATTTATGATTTCAACTATAAATTTGATTTCAACTATAAATTTCATTTATTTGTAGTATTTTTATAAGTATTAGTATATCTAATTATTAATAATATTGTTATTATAAATATTATTTATAGTGATAGTAGTAAAATTATAACAAATATTAGTATTATTATGATAATAATAATTGTTATTATTTTTATATGTTACTATTATATATTATTACTATTAGTATTATTAACATTATTAGTAGTAAAGTTATTACTCTTATTTGTAATATATAATATTATTACTATTATATATTTATGTTAGTAATTACATCTCAATTTTTATTAGATTATGATAAATTATTTTTTTGTCTTAAACTTAAAAAAATAGGTATATTGATAAATATATGATTAGTTTAAAATATCACTCCAATATTGCATTGTTGATGTTCATACCCATTCAAATTTGAAGGATTTCTCGACCATTATTGAATTATGTCAATCTTCGACCAAAAACAAACAAATTAAATATATTTTACTTGATTGATTGTTTAATTCATTTTACTTAACTCTTAATGTTTCATTTTCTACAACGAAGATTATCAAAACAAAAATTGGAATAAGATGAAAGATGAGTTTCTTGAACACAATATGGTTATTTACATTCAAAAAGGAATAACTGGAGATTTTTATTCCGAATAAATTATTGATGAGTTCAAATTTTTTCACTATAAATTATTTTTGCTCTTCCAAAATTATTGGTCAAGATCCGACGGGTTATTATTATCAACTACAATTAATAATCATTATTACTATCAACTATAAATATTATTATCATTATTATTAAATATAATTATTTCTATTACTATATTACTTATTATATTACTAATATTATTATATTACTATTATTATTATTATTATTAAGAACTATAATTATTATAATAGTTATTATTATTATTAATTATTTTTATTATTATTGTTAGATACACATTTTTAGGGATGTCAACGGGGCGGGTAAGGTATGGGTAGTAGTTCCCTCATACTCTCTACCCGCTGGAAAAATATCCACCCCGTATCCATACCCATATCCGTCGGGTATCCGTTATGCGGGTACCCGCCTATTTTTTTTTTCATATCAGCGGGTATTGACAGGTACCCCTAGATATTTACAAAATTATTTAAAAAACAAATATTTAATCATAAATTCAAATAAAATAAAATACATCACTGTCATAAATTTTAGGATTAAGTATGTTTTTGGTTCCTTAACTTCTAGTGAATTTTGGAATTAGTCCATTTCAAAACTTTGGACCAATTTAGTTCTTTATCTTTCGAGATACGTGAATTTAGTCATTTTAATCAAATTTTGTTAGGTTTATTTGATATTTTGTATGTATTTCAGAATTGTATTTGAGTTGTTTATACTGTTTGACACATTTTTGCTTTAATGCTAAGTCAGATACTATTATAAAACGCACTTGAAATGTCAAATAAACTTAACAAAAATTGATTAAAATGACTAAATTCACGTATTTTGAAAGATAAATGACTAAATTAGTCTAAAGTTTCAAAATGGAATAATTCCAAAGTTTACTGAAAGTTAAGGGACCAAAAATATACTCAACCCTAAAATTTAAATAAAGTTCAAATAAACTCAAGTTCATACAAGTCCAAATAATTATAAAAATAAATATAAAATGACGTTTACCACAATGAAAATTCTTTAGTTAGTGTTTTGATCAATAAGCTCACTTTCTCCGATTGATTCGTGCAAAATAAACAAATAATAAAACTCAACTACCACGTGCCAAGTATCTTATTTTGATTCCATCATTTGACAACAATCATACCATAAACGTCATTGTCTACATAGGATTTGATGTATATGCCCAATTTCAAAGAAAGGAAAAAGAAGAATATCAAGGGATGTACCTGGAAGAAGACAATGTACCAATACTTGAAGTTGGAAGAATGAAGATAGAAGACAAGATGTACAACTTAGAAAAAATTAGGTCATAGTGTTTTTACTAATATATATATATATATATATATATATATATATATATATATATATATATATATATATATATATATAAGGGTATTTTTGTGAATTAAAGTTTACTCGGTACGGGTATCCACGGGTATGGATACTATGATACTCGTACCCGCGGGTATCCATTTTTAACATTCGTTTCCTACCCGTTGTCGGTTTTATCCGTGGATGCCTACGGGTACGAATTTTTTTGACATCCCTACACATTTTACTTTTACTTACTATATAGGAATCATGTTTCAATTACTTGTCATTTTTATTTGTTTTGTTCTTCATTTATCTTTCCATTTGAACAATTATTTCAATTTAAAAAAATAGTTACTAAAATTAGTAAAATAATAAAACTGAAAAATAATTTTTTTATTATAAATAATTATTTAAATTTAAAATATAATAATTAAGAGGATAAAATTGAAAAAATAAAAAGGACACCAAAGATGTTTATCTCTTTATATATGTAGTTGTATTGATATTAATATTATTAGTAGTAGTATTAATATTACTTTTTTTTATCATTACACGATATTATTATAGTGGTATTATTAATATTAATAATAATAATATTATTATTGTTATAGTTAGACACATATTTTACTTTTATTTACTACAGGATCGTATTTCAATTACTTGCTATTTGTATTTGTTTTGTTATTCATTTTATCTCCATATCATGGTATTTTTTGAATTGAAAAAAAAAATAGTTACTAAAAATAGTAGAATGATAAAACTGAAAATTTTTTTATTATGAATAATTATTTAAATTTAATAAATAATAATTAAGAGGATAAAATTGTAAAAAAAAAAGGACATAAAAAATGTGTATATCTTTATATATTTAGTTAGTGTATTATTATTATTATTTTTATTATTATTACTATTATTATTATTATTATTATCACTACAGGATATTATTATAATGGTATTATTATTATTATTATTATTATTATTATTATCACTATGGGGTATTATTATTATTATGGTATTATTATTATTATCATAGTTAGACACACATCTTAATTTTATTTACTACGAGATCATATTTCAATTAGTTGTCCTTCTTAATTGTTTTGGTACTGATGTATATATTTTTATATATAATTATAGATTATTAGTATGTCAACATTAGCTTTGGTATTTGCATCGACATTAATATTTATAACATAAACATTATTATTATTATTATTATCATTTTTTGTTATTATTAGTATTGTTATTATTTTTATTATTATTTTTACTATTCATAGTGATGTTATTAGTATAAGTGCTTTTTTTTAATTATAAAAAACGTTATTATACTAAATACTTTTGCTAAATAGATTTTTAACCTTTTAAAATTTTTATAATTTATATTAATATTATTATCATTATTATTTTTAATGGTTAAATAAATATAATAACAATTATATTATTATTCTAAACATATTTGAAATAAAAAAAAAATGTGCATACACACAAATGTCATATATTATTATAATTATTTTTTAAAATCAATTAACTCCACCATATTGTGATATTAATTTTATTTATTATATTTAAAATTGAATTTACAACTTCATTTTATTGATAATAACATTTACAACAATATAACCTAATTTTCATGATATTATTGTTATCATTATTATTATTATTATTATTGTTATTGTTATTATTATCAATTATAACTCTAATTATTGTTATCATTATTATTATTATTATTATTATTATTATCATCATGATATTATTTTAGTGTTATTATTATTATCTATTGTGATACCCCTCTCTTTTGCTTCTTTTTCTTTCCTTCTAAAAACATAAACACTCCCTCTCTTCTTTCTCATTCTCTCAATATTCTCTGCAACCCAACCTTCTCCCTCTCTCATTTCTATGCTGCCATCTCACTGTTTCAGCCTCTCCATACTCAAACTCTAGAAGGACCAGCCAACAGGACCCTCCGCAGTTCCTCCCTCAGCTTCCATCCTCCTAGGTAGGTTATATCTCCAAATTGAGCTCAATTCCTGTTAGAATCCACTAGGCACTCTCTGAATTATGAATCTGATCATGTTATTCTTCGTCTCCCATGTCTTGATGATGGATTCTCCTAGGTTAAACGGAAGAATTCTGCTCTCTTGCTATCCATTGACTCCACCAATCTAGTTCTTGGCCAAAAAGGTAAGGGAAGTTGACTTTAATCTAGTTTTCGCATGAATTGTGTTTGGGAGTGATTGAATTGCTTGATTGTATGTTTAATTCGTGTTTGAAACTGCCCTTGCGTGATATTGGATGTTGGATGATCCTGAGCGAGCTTGCATGTGAAGAACATAGAGGATTTCCTGGTAGTTTCGCCCAGGCGAGCCGCTCTCGTCTGAGCGAAAATACCAGAAAATCACCTTTGTCACTGCGCGAAACCTCGCCTAGGCGAGCTGGAGTCGCCTGAGCGAGATGACATCTCGTCTAGGCGAGCCAGTTTAGCCTGAGCGAGAGTTCGCCCAGGATTTGTAATTCGCCACTGTATGATGTCTTGCCCAGGCGAGATCAACTCGCCTAAGCGAGATAGACTCTCTAGCTTAGGCGAGACTCTCTAGCCTAAGCGAGATTCCCTGCAGAAGTTAGTTTTCTCATTGTTTGGCTTGCATGATGCTATATTGATTGCTTTAAGATGATGATAGTTGGTCTTGTATGTGATCTTTATGCATGTTAGACTGTGTGATGGAATTGAATGCGAATTTGATGTGAATGGGAACATGTTGGAGTTAGGATCTCAAGGGAAATCCTAAGGAATGTGGTTTTAGTGAATGTAAGGGCATGAGGACTCAGATTGGTGGCATCCTGACGCTCCTAGTAACCATCAAGACTCAAGTAGAGTATGATGGATTACGTCGGGGGGAGTAGCAGGAGGTCCTGGTCTATGAATCTGATCCATCATAGAGGTGATGGGATTTACCTTGAGAGTGGTTGGGTGAATACCCCTTGTGCCTAAAACTCTGCAGAGTTTAGGAACCATCTCAAGTGCAAATCATCAGGAGCTCCAATGCCACTTACATAATCCGGATATCGAGTCTAGAATGGTGTGTGTGTGTTATGGTTGGGACTAATTGGATGATTTTGATAGATTGTGTAATAAATCCTGTTTTCCGCCTCTGTATAAATTAAATTGCATGGTTTGCTCTTCGTTCAAGTTAGCTTACCCTTCTAGTTTCTATGGTGTGTTCTGTGTGTCTTCTACTTTTGCAATGATCGTCCCTACTGAATGGCGTGAGCAGATAAAAGTGCAGGTGAGGATACACCCTCCGAGATGTGAGATAATTGTGTTAGACGTACCAGTTGTAGATGTAGCCTTTCCTTTTTGCTTAGCTGATCAGGTGTTTTGTAACTCTTTTGAAATGTATGGCTGTATATGTTGATCAGTGTATGTATGGTTATTTTTGAGGATGACTGTATTATATATTATACTGGTCTACGTCATCATCTGCTTTTGAATTATTAAGATTTAATGTTTTGTTTAAAAGTTTAAAAACTATGAAAACGGGATGTTACATCTATTATTATTGTTATTATTATTATTATTATTATAGTTAAATACATATTTTACATTTATTTACTATGAGATCATATCTCAATTACTTGCACTTTTTATTTGTTTTGTTGTTCATTTTATTTTTATATTTCTGTAATTATTTGAATTAAAAAAATAGTTACTAAAATTATTAAAATGATAAAATGGACAAATAATTTTTATTATGAATAATTATTTTAATTTAACAAATAATAATTAAGAGGATAAAATTGTATAAAC
>Ga0214542_1003554_pt1 | contig 31675 bp, 15 predicted proteins | sample CNSS1metaG_FD_160096 | JGI IMG/M metagenome (GOLD analysis project Ga0214542, IMG submission 160096) | Root nodule microbial communities from cowpea collected in UCLA plant growth center, Los Angeles, California, USA - CNSS1 | ecosystem: Host-associated > Plants > Roots > Nodule | place: USA...
ATATATATATATATATATATATATATATATATATATATATATATATATATAAATGATAATCCTCTATGGAGAGAGCCATCAATTAAGATCAACCTTCTAATTGAGACTTAACATAACGTACATTTTGTATAGATTAATTAAATTTTAAGTCTTTAATAATTTATAAAATTTTAATTCTGTTAAATTTTTATAATCGAATGAGTATAAAAATAATTATATTTTTTAATTAATTTTTTGTCATTTAACTTTTTTTTAATGGATGATTTTATCATATATTGTCTATTGTTTAGTTGGTACTATATATAATTTATGATATTATAATTTTATTAAAAATTTAAAAATGATAAAATAATTTTTGTACTGCATTAATTGAGAGTTATAAATATATAGTAAAATAAAACTGTAACTTCATTAAATTAAGTTCTAGTTATATATTATAATAAAGTAGTTTAATATGTAATAATAATAATAATTTTAATTTATTTAATTAAAATATTAAGTAAGAAACTAAATATTTAAAATTAAGTATATATATATATATATATATATATATATATATATATATATATAAAATATTAAATCAAATTAAAATAAATAAAGGAAAAACTGTGACCTAACTCACCCTGACCCGTCCTATCTTAATTTTAACAAACCAACGGTAATCCTGATTTAATAGAAATCTCAATTATATTGCTAAATGATTTGGAGATGAGTGCATGAGCTGAGGACTCTAAATTTAACGCATAAAAATATTTTTGAATTGGGTTAGTTGAATCATGGGCTACAATTTGGTCTTGTTATTTGCACTCCCATATTCTTGTTAAAGGCACTTTCCTTTAATTTCTTATTTAAATTACAATTTTACCTTTTTTTTTTTCCTTTTTCTTTTAATTTTCAGCAACTCTTTCCAAAAAAATGTGAGGAAAACACTATGTGTTAAAAAGATTAATTTTCAAGATGTCAAGAAAATAAAACATTTTTAAAAATACGTTTCAATGTGAAGTAGATAAGAATATATCACATACTACCCTTTTGGAATACTCTACATTTTAGGAAGTACAATAAAAATGCCTTTTGGAAAGTATATTTCAAACGTGTTTGGAAGATTAATTCCTATAACACTTTTTCTTCTCTTGTTTACATTAAAAAAAAAATATAAAATATATATATATATATATATATATATATATATATATATATTTTACTTTTAACATACCACAAAACATTTTTTTTTTTCTTAAAGGTTGAAAAAGTACATTTTTAAATATGAAAATAAAGAGTGTTTTCAAAAGTTGAAGTGAAAAAAAATAAATAAATAAGAGGAATGCCCGACCCATTTGCAAACTGATTCTTATTGGGTTGGCTAAAATTCAAAATGGAGTTAGACTAGCTTATTGGATTCTTGAGATTTTAACTTCGAGGAGCTTTAAAAACTAGTTTGGGCCCAAAGCTGGGGAGTAAAGAGCACGCGCACACTATAAATTCCAAGCCCCAAGGCTCTCATCTTCTAGCAATCACGAATCACGAATAGAAAATTAGTGTTAAAATTAGTAATCACTCTTTCTTACTTTTAAACTAATAATGTTAAAATTGTAAACAATATGCTAAAATCAATTTATTCTAGATACAATGGTTGTTGGGAATCAAACTTCAAATAATCATAAATATGAATTCTTACAAAATTTTATTTCCATTATCATGTATCATCTTTAAATATGTCTTTGTCAACAACTTTTATATTTGACATAATTGGCATGTCCATATTTTTCTGGGCGATATCTATTTTCTGCAAGTCTTACCAATATCAAATACAAATAATCACGTATATATCAAAGTTCTTGATGCTTTAAATTCCAACAACGAACGCATAAACAATAATGTCTCATGAATAAGTTTTCCATTCTTGTAGAATAAATCGCTGTGATCAACTCATATTTCATACTATTAACTGACACCAGCGATGTATCTCGAGAAAAGTTATTATAGTTAAAATAATATATTCAAAATTTATATATTTAACTATCACAACTTTTATAATAGTTTAAATAATTTAATATTAAAAACTCTTTTTTATGTTTTATTTTAAAAAAATTATAGTTTTGAAATTATATTTATTTATTTATTTTAGATAAGTTTTCTAATTTCATATCTTTCATTAGATATTTTCATATTTGAGAATGATTTTTTGGAATAAATTTCAAACAATTAATATAAATCTTCACATCTTCAATTTTTTGAATCTTAAGATATGGTTTCTCTAATTCAACTTTGATTCTCAGTATCATACTGACTTGACACGTGGCACAATACTGACTTGACATGTGGTACAATATTGATGTGACACATGGTATAAATAATTTTTAAAAAAATAAAAAAATAATAATAAAAATTAAAAAAAAGGAGAAGCTGACACGTGACACATCCTTAACACCGTTAATACTATACTAACAGAATAAACCTAATTGTTACGTATTTTAAAAAATATGGACCTAATTGAGACTAAAAAAAATTTTATGATCTATTTGAGATTTTGGTACAAAAACGTGGACAAATAAAGTATTTTAACCTCTTTTAATTTCAAAAAAATTGTTCACTTGTCAAGTCACAATTGTGTCACGTGTCAATTTGTGGTTGCATTATTTATTTTTGTTCAATTTAGTCTCGATATTCATTATTTGTGTTCAATTTCGTCCCTATATTCGTTATTTTTGTTTAATTTTGTCTCAATTTTTGTTAAAATAGACAATATTTTCCCTTCCAAGTTGAGATCAAATTTAATTATATATATATATATATATATATATATATATATTTAAAATTAACATTATTATTAGTTACTTTGGAAATTCAATTATAAATTATTATATTTAATTATAAATTAAATATAATTCTTAGATTCAATTGTTAAATAGAATATAATTATTTAAAATATTATTGAAATATAATTATTAAATATTTTCAAAATATATATTAACATTTGTAAAATTTACATCTAAATCTAAAATATGTAATAAATTTATTGCATTTTAGATATTAAATTAAAATCTAAAATGTTTTATATTTCAATTTAAATTTTATAAATATTAGTTTACTTTTCTAAAATATTTCTAATATTTGAAATATTTTTAAATATCAATTTTTAAAATATCAGTATTTTAGAATATAAATTTTAGAAAAAATATTTAATATTTATATTTATATAATATTTTAAATAATTTTATTTTATTTAACATTTAAATATAAAAATTTTATTCAATTTATAATTAAATTTAATAATTTATAATTTAATTTAAAAAATAATTAATAAAAATGTCAATTTTAAAAAAATATTAGTATAATTTTTATAAAAGATATTAAATTTGGTGTCAATTTGAAAGGGACAAAATTGATTCATTTTAACCACGATTGGGATGAAAATGAATAAAAATAACAAATATATGAACTAAATTGAACAAAAATAATGAATATAGAAACTAAATTGAACAAAAAAAAATAACACAACCACAAATTGACATGTGCACTGACATTGACATGTGACACAATTATGACTTGACACATGGACAATTTTTTTTTTCAAATTAAAAGAATTTAAAATAAAATAAAAAAATCAAAAAAATCAGGAGCTGACACGTGGCATATACTATTAAAAAATGTTAACTATTTAAACATCGTTAGTAAAAATGATCAAATTGACAAAAAATTGACGAAAATGAGAACTAATTGAACACAAAACGAAAATGAGGATCAAATTGAATAAAAATAACAAAAATAGGGATCAAATGTATATTTAAGCCTATATTACATATATTTTTAAAAAAATAATTTTGGGGGATCATGACCCCCTCATGGACAACAAAGGTCCGTCCTTGTGTGACATACACTAATCCAACTTCGATCCACAACTACGTGCATTATAAACTTGATTTTCATCGATCAAGCAATGTCATTCTCATGTTTTTAATTAAAGGTGTACTCTACCCATTCAAATAAAATATTTTTCATTATTCATTAACACATAAATTAAGTCTATTATCTTAAATTTGATAAAATTTTGACAGTACTTTTTTATCTTTAAAGTACATGAAATTACAATAATAAATAAAATAAAATAAATGCACCACGATCGATTTTGCACGTGATGAAATGTTATTTCAAATGTCATTAAATTTAATGTTAAACTTATCTCTATATAATAAAAATTTATAAAAATAATTTTATAAACTACATGTAATTGCACCTGAATTTCACCTATCATGTAATTGTTTTCCATCATTAGAGCTAATGACTGCTTTACTCACGATAAATCTGTCTCTGAGGTACTTAAAACACAACCTTGTGCAGTTGATGCTTCAAAGTTCTTTTCTCCATTCTCCGAATTACAACAATATTTCTTTACGTGTCACTTCTCATCACAATGGTAGCACTTGAAATGCTTCTTACTTTGAGAGTTTGACTCACTAGATTCACATTTTGTCGATTGATCTCTCATCATCGCCAATGTCTATGCTTGCTTTGAACTTTCCACCTTATTACCTTGCTTTTCTGCATGGATTTTTCCTTCAAGGAATAGCTTTGACAACATCCTCAAATTATAGGTAACCATCAACACTATTATTCGTTATGCTTTGAAGTAAAAGTTCCACAATCAGGTTGAAATTTATCATCAAAAGTGGGACAATGTATTCATATTGTTGATGTGATCTATTACTGATATGGATTCACTCATTTGAAGAGTACAAAGTTTTACCTTCAAGAATATTTTTGTGTGAAGTGACTCAACCTCATACAATTTGATGTCATTACTAAGTGCAAATTTACAATAACATTATCATTAATTTCTTTTTATTTTTTAATTCTGATGTACACATGTCTTTCTGCAATTGTATTTGCACAATTGTTCTTTTTCAAAATTGCTTTCATCTTTGGTCCCACAATGAAAAACTATTTTCATTGAACTTCTCTTTTCTTGTATTTTGTCGCCATGACTTTAAAATCGACTTATACAGTTTTTACTATGAATAATAATGTTTATTGAAACAACGAAAATATTATTAAGAAAGATAAGTGAATTACTAGTAGACACGGTTAAATATCAAGTATTTTTTGACAAAAGTTTTCTAGATGTGCACTTACGTATCACTATATTATATCAAGTAACAAGAATAATTTTTGATTTGAAGTTAGGATAATTGTAACACATAGCATATTCATATTTTTTTAGAGCAATACTCCAGTGAAAATAACAACGATATATAATAAGGAATCAAGCTTATGAGAGTACCAGAATAATAACATAAGGATGCGCAACTAAATAAAAATCATAAGATTTTGGATTTAAAACAATGTTCTAATATCGTATATGAATTTATTCATGATTGATTAGTGCCAAAACTATCCGTTGAAAAACCTAACAAATCTCACATTAAAACTCATAGTACGGGTTTCTTAAGTTGAACCTTGTGAAAAAAATCGTTCAAAACTTGAAAACTATGACCATAACTGTTTTACACATCAGATAATTATTTCAATGGACATATTCAGAGTGACTGGGATGACATATTTTCCACTAGGGTGTTAACAGGATTTTAATATTTGGTTTTAAGGGTTTTAGTTGTTTGGTTGGGCTTTTGCGCGCTGCGTTGGATTTGGCGAGTTTGTAAGTGTTGGTAAGTGATAAATTATATGTAAATTTTAGAAGTGGAAGCAACATCATAGTATGAGAGAATATAAGAAAGTAATGAATGGACATGTGTGTGTTAGTTGGTCGACACCTAAAAAAAGAGAGAGATAGAAAAGAGAAGCGTTGATATAATATATGATTAGTACGATGTAACAGGAAGAGATAGTGTGTGCGTGTAAAGAAGAAGTGAGAGAGCAATGTGATATGAGAGATGAGAAGAGAAGTATGGAATGGTAAAGGTAAAGGGAGAAGAAGAGTGTGAGTGTGTTCACATGGAGGGAGTGAGGGATAAGAGGCATGCGTGGCACAGTAACAGAGGGTGCTTTGGAGGGAGTAAGGGCCGACAAAGAGCATCTTGGGATGCATGGGTTTTATTTACGCAGGGGAGTTGTTAGTTGTGGGTTGTGGGTTGTGAGAGGGTGTTGGCGTTTTCTGAGATTTTTATAATGTGAGTTTCAGGAAAGTCTCCGGCGTTTGTGCACCAATCTGTTGCTTCCTTTGCTTTCCACTGCCTGTCAGCGCCACCCACGCGTCTCCAACACTCTGTAATATGCGCTCATTGGTCAACACCTTACAACCTGTCTTCTCTCTCTCTATATACTCTCTTAATTCCTTCTCTTCCTTCCCTTCACCACTTGTCGCTTCTTCTATGCTCCATGTGCCACTCCCCACAAAACCCTCCACATCTCCATCCTTTTCCGATTCCAACCAACACTGTCACTTTTAATCCTCTCTTCTTATCAACTCTCTGGATACGGAGGAACATGCATTTCAAATGTCACCAGAAAAAATTAACTAGAGTGAAAAATTTGTTGGAGAAGATTTTGGCGTGTGTGGGCTGTGTTATCCATTCCCTGGAATCAAAGAAATTAACAATTGGCGAGGCGCGTGCATGTGCACCCTTGAATCTTGTATCATTGGCAACGTGGAAAACGGATAAGTTCTTTATAAACAACTATTTTTAATAATAAAATATCAAATTAAGATATTTAACTAAATCGTAAAATTATTCAATAAAAAAACTAGCAAAAATGGTTATAAAAGAATTTGGATATTGAGATATAGTAGCTATGACATGCAAATGCAGAGAAAGAAGTTGGTGAAAAAATTAGAATTTTGACCCATTTTTTTACTTATTTTTAATGTATCATTTCAATCAACTTTTTTAATTATCTTTGAGGCGAAAGAAGGTCGTGAAAACGCATGAGTGATGTGGGCCTGAGTTTTAAGGTTAGAGTTTGAGAAGTTTGCATGTGGCGCGGGTGATGGGAAATTGAAGCACAAATACCCTAGCAGCAGCCTCTGTGAAGTTTTAATTGTGCCAGCTATTTGTTTAATTTACAGTGTAAACTAGTCTGTCATATACCACATCGAACTTCACGTTTGCGTTATGGATATATATATATATATATATATATATATATATATATATATATATATATATTCTCAGCAAAACGGCCTAATAAAACTGATTTCAACTTCAAAACTCAAAACTCATAATTCATTATTTTAATACCCCTACTAACCATAACTCCTTTTAGATTAATTGAAACTGAATTAAGACAGACTTAACTCTTCTTTCAATTTGACGAGAACTTAATCAATTACTATTCCCTCTCATAAATTAAGTCATTGATAGCTACTCCATACCCAATAACCAAAGGTTTAGCATCGTCAGCACCTAAACTATATATAATTTCACTCTTTTAATACTATTCTTCATACTTATCATGTTATTCAAAAGTTTGGTTCAAACCACAACACTACTTTTTAAGTCATATCAAATGTTACGGTGTATGGTTTAATCATGACACACAAAACTTTACATAATTACTTCTCCAAATCAAACTTTTCTTTAATGAACTCAATTAAATAATGCCCTAACTTTTAATTTAGTAAGAACTATTCAAGCTATTACATCCATTTCAAAATGCTTCCTCACTGCGCCTTTTTACACAAGTTATCAAATGCTTTTAGCTTTATCCAAACTTTATTTTTAATTATCACTGTAATTAGTTTAGACTATCAACAAATTACTGTAAAATATTATAACTATGCTTTTTAAAATATTTTTTTTCAACAATAAACCATTTTAAAAGATATAATAATTTCTTTTTCGTTGATTGTATAAAAATATATTTCAACTAAACATATCATTTATTATTTAGCTAAATGATCGTATTAATCACCATAAATATGTTATTTATTATATAAGGAAGTTATAATATTTATTACAATTACTATTATCTAAATGTAACCGTAACTGCACATATTTCAAGAGCACAAATTACTATAAACAACAAATTAATGTTTATATAATATATCAATATTATTATTATTTTGTTTAATAAGTTTTAAGTATTGTAAATTTTCATAATTTTAATTTCTATTAATAATTTGTGTTATTATGTGTTATAAATATTTTTTATTTTTTTAAGCACCTACCATTTGATTTTTGTCATCAACAATAAAATATTGCTTTTATCTTTTCAATTTTAACTTACTAACTCTTTTTTTCTCTCACTAATTTCTTTAAAAAAATCAAGTTCACTGATAAGTTAAAAAAGATTAAAAAGGAAGACTACAAGTTAATCAACGAGTAAAAGATGAGAAGATGAAAGTAACGGTTAGATCAATCCATTAATGACAAAAATCATATGATAAAATATTTCATAAAATATTTCAAACATTCTATAAACGCAAAATAAACTTAATAAAAAAAATACTCGATTTATTAAAACTTAATTAATTCTTATTTAAAAAAAAAAACACTATTGAAGTATAAATGGTCTCACTTTCTCACAAAGCTTTCTATAAAAATAATTAGCACAAATTGAAATATATTTTATTCTTTGAGAACCCAAAACATATTGTAAAATCTCTACAAGAAGTTATTCACTTCATTTTTTATTCTTTAAGTCATGTTTTCAATGTCTAAATATCGTCTCAAGTTGAGAGAAGTTGTGCCAATAAAAGACACTCTATAATCAAATTATGGTGTGTGTGTGTGTGTGAGAGATGATAATAAATGTTGTAATAATAAGTACATAACTAATTACCTCGTGAACAATGTTTTTTATATTAAGGTTTTTGGGCTTTTACCTACCTGAACCACATAGATAAACACCTTTGTTCATTTGCTTAATGTTTTGCTAATATGTTTTAACTCTTAACCTCTTCTAATTATAGTTGATTTTTTCTAATCTTAACCGCCATGTCCTTGCCAATATGATGTGGTGTTGTCGAGGAGATCTCAATTATACGCGATACAATTCGGGATGATAACTCATAATAGTTTGAGGTGATCATGTTCTTAGTTATATAGGTCGAGATGATCTCAAATATACAACTCAAAGATGATGTCGGATGTTACATAATTACAAGTGTACCAAAATGAAAAATTCAAGTATTGTTTCTCAAAAGACTAATGTGGTTTAAGAAAAATTATGTTCATTTACTAATGAAGGGTAACAATTTTAAAACAACGAACATATTGATGAATAAGAAATAAAACTAAAACTAAGCAAACAATAAAATTAACGCAATACTTATTTGATTTAAGAACATATATTTTAAAGGCTTCACTATGGTTGGGTTCATGACTCAATTCAAAGCAAAAACACCAAACAATATACTTCTAATTCCCACCCTAACATTTAGACCTTATTGTAACAAGCCCTAATGTCTTAGTGACAAGTCTAAACTTGAATAATAACCCTAATGTCTTAAGAATTTTTATGGTAAGATCGCATTAATAATCAAGAATTTGATGTTATGAATGACTAATTGGTCTCACATCTATGTCTAGCATGTGAAATCTATTAGATGTTATATCATAATCAAGTTTCCCAAACTATCTTTTAATTAGCAAGTATGTGATCAATCAATTGATGTAGTTAAGAACAAGAATATAACAAGAGTTATGGAGAAGAATTATATTTAATAGTGGGGTTCACAAAGAGTTAAAGAATAGATTACACTCAACACTCTAAATAAGGTAGCTACTCCCAAGCATTTTGAATACTAGAATAACAATAAAGATGAATGTCTTCGACCTTCAGAATGCGTCTCTACCTTATTTCCTTTTAAGTCAAGTGTCATTCTTTCCAAAAGAATATTAAAAAATGAATTTCTTTTCTGTTAGACCCTTTATTTATAGATTTTCTGAAACTAACAACTCGTTGGGCGAAATGCACTCTACTCGCTAGGTGAGTAGTCCTTCGTTGGACGATTGTGTCGTATTGGACTGGATCTGCAACTTTGTACTTTATGATGTATGATTCTAAAAAATATTTTAGATTCTTATGAAACTCATATATATATAAATTGAAAAATAAACTAAAATAAAATATTAATCCAAAGTGACCCAATGTGGAAATAAAGAAGGTATATATACTTTCCTGTCCCTAATTAGTTGATTTCAATCATTTAAAAAAGTTTAAAATTCATCAGTGTTGTTATTTTTAATAAAATGTTATTTTTCAAATATTTAAATTAATTACTTTCTATTTTAACTAATACATTTAGTAAAGTAAAATCAATTTAGTTGTATTTTTTTCAAAGTTAATTTTGAAGAAAAAAATTAGTACACTAAATCTTAATTATAATAACACAATTATGTAATTTTTTGTTTTACTCTGTTTCTTTTAAGAAAACTCACATTTAATACTATTGTAAAGGTGTTTTTTGGATCATATTTTGAATTTGACTTTGATAATAGGCATCTTATTAGCTACATTGTATAAGACAAAACTCAAAATATATATGGTAGTGTATCCATGTTTTTTTTCCTTTTTGTTTTTATCCATAATAGACACATGTACAAGTTATTGAAAGAAATACCTAAAAGTATAGTAATTGACAAAAGAATAAATAATATGTGAAATTAAAATTTCCAAAAAAAACCATATAAAAGAGTGGAGGATATATAAATATATAAAAGCTTAAACTGCATGGGAGTTTCAAAACCGTATTTAAATTTGAATAAATTAGAAGAAAAATTAAAATTAAATGAAGAAGACTACAAGAATTAAGTAAAGTAATGGTCCCATTCAAAGCGTTTTATTGAAGTGAAATTAAAGCATTTAAAGCAATGTAATGAAAAACATTTAATTATGTTTTAATAACTCTGACAGGAAAACATTTTTTCCATGTTAATTCATAAATTGAAATAAATATATATTTTTAATGCATTGAAGAATAAAATTAAAGATTTTATTTATGAGGGTAATATAAATATTAGTGTGAGATGTATGATGTACTCCACAGAGTGAGTATATGTTGTTGAGGGAGAGAGAAAGAGTGATGGGGACCCATTCACCGCCCATAAGCACGCAGTCTTTCTGCAAACAAATCTAGTTTGGATCTGTCTTTCTCAATAGAACCCTAACCCAACACTGCTTCTCCCAAAATAGAACAACAACCTTCGACCTGTTCTTTCCTTCTTCACCTCTCAAGGGGAAGGAACTCCATTCAAAGCCCCACCAATTGAACGTTTGTAGAGGAACCAGCTTCATGTAGAAGTCAATTAAGGTCAAATCTCCCCATCACTGATTTCAATCTCCTATTCCATCACCACTTGGCATCACCAAATCAACAACATCTTCAACAACCAAAGCAGCAAGAGAATCAGCAGAGCTCATATATAACAGTTTGTTCTCATTAATTTCCTTCCATTTTCATCAACTCCATATTTTGTTTCCTTCGTCTACATACATATTTAGAATTGCCAAATTCATTTACATACTTTCCAGCATATGCAGATGAAGTACTAAGTAGAGTTAAGACCTGCACAATCCTTATCTGTATCCGTAGCGACACTCAATTATACATTGAAGGATAGAATCAGAATGGATCCAATCACAGCACATGGTCACTCCCTTGCCCCTTCTTTCCACCCAAGAGATCTCCATCTGCACCAGCCGCAGCAGCACCAATTCCAAACCTTAAACCAACCCACCGACGACGAGAACAGCGGAAGCAGCAGCGCGCAGAAGAGGGAGCGCGAAGAGAACAACGGCAACAACAACGATGAAGGTGCAGGTGAGGCTGAGATAACAAGGAGACCTCGCGGGAGACCAGCCGGCTCCAAGAACAAACCCAAGCCACCCATTATCATCACTCGCGACAGCGCCAACGCCATGAGAACCCACATGATGGAGGTGGCAGACGGCTGCGACATCGTGGATAGCGTGTCTGAGTTCGCCAGGAAACGCCAGAGAGGGGTTTGCATCCTGAGTGGAACCGGCACAGTGACCAACGTCACTCTCAGGCAACCGGCTTCTTCCGGTGCGGTTGTCACTCTCCATGGAAGGTTCGAGATTTTGTCCCTGAGTGGATCTTTCCTTCCGCCGCCTGCGCCACCGGCTGCTTCCGGTTTGACCATTTACCTGGCCGGTGGGCAGGGACAGGTGGTGGGAGGAAGTGTGGTTGGGACGCTGGTTGCTTCGGGGCCTGTGGTGATCATGTCTGCTTCCTTCAGCAACGCTGCTTACGAGAGGCTTCCTTTGGAGGATGAAGACCCTTCGCTGCAAATGCAAGGAGGGTCAATTGGGTCACCCGGTGCAAGTGGTGTTGGTCAGTCACAGCTTCTTGGAGGAGGAGATGCAACTGCTCCACTTTTCCATGGTTTGCCTCCTAACCTTCTCAATTCTGTTCAAATGCAATCTGAGCCATTCTGGGCACCCAATCGCCCACCACACTTCTAGAGTCTGTTTGGATAAAACAACTTAATTCAATAAATTCTTGCTCAATCAACAAGAGTTTATTGCTAAATTTGACTTCAAAGCTTATTCCAATGAGCTCAATAGTAGAGGTGGTAAGTAAGTTACATGTTATTTTCATAAGTTCAAAATAATATCTTCCAATTCTCTCATCATTGTCGCCATCAGTTTCTACATTGCTGTTCTCTTCAATGTAACAGTTAGCTTTTGTGGTGGCGGTGGTGGTGGGGAGGGACATGGGAAGAAATTCATTTAGTTAGGGATGTTGAAAGTAGGAATCGAGGTTTCGTGCTTCGATAATTTGTGTGTCATTTTGATTATTAGGAGATATATAATGTTTTCCTTTGCATGTTTTCGAGACTGAAATTAAACCGATGATGAATTTTTATATCCCTGGTGAGTTTAATTCCGTCAATCACAATGGGGTGCTCGTGTTTGTCTCGTGATTATATGTATCATCCATCAGTTTCTAGCAGCAAAAACAGTAACAGTAATGAATGTACGACCACAGTTTTTGTGGTTTCAGTTTGACTGCGAGTTGATTAATCAAACATCTTAGTAGGCTTGTCGACAACAGTCTAGTTACGTAAGATTGGAAATTTTGTTGGACAGACATTAATTTCTTTTTTCTTTTTCCTTTTACAATACTGTATGCGATATTGGGAAGATTTTAAAAGACGATTTTGGACTCTGATTTTGATGACAACGTGAAATCATAATTATAATAGCACCAATGATATACTTATCTGTAATTTTTGAGAATGTAAAAAAAAGTTAAGAAAACCGTAATAAGTGTTTAAAAAGATTGGTAAGTATAGGAAGAGATGTGTATGTGAAGCAACTGGTACACACACATGCAGTGTCTGATGAAAGCTCCTTTTCGAGGCAGTCATCCTCACTTTCATTAAAAGGCAACAATAACCAAGACACAACGTTCCCGAGTGCTTATTATCTAAACTCTCTGTCTCACTGTCTTCCATACTAAACCTATGAATTTTGCGCCAGACATGGTTTTATTCTAAGCACTGAACCTCCTTTCTTTTGTTTAAACCAAATACAGTAACATGAAGCTTATCCAATGATTCTTGCTAATCAGACTTTTTGGCTTCTTTAATGGTTTTGTGTGTACTGCATGCGTCCTGCCATCTATCTGTTGGTCAACTGATTCTAAATTTCCTCGAGCCAGACAACTGTTTTGTTCCCTCAAAGTAAGAATCTTATTTTGTTTTCTCTTAATATAGTTCGGTGCTAGGTTCCTTACCAACCTATTTTTCTTCCTTGGAACCTTAAACATTTCTCCATCTTGCGGCTATATATTATCCTTAATTAGTTTCAGCTATGCGCCTATCATTTCTCCAAGTAAAGAAACAAACAGATTGTTTTTAAGGAAAATCATAAAAAAATGTTCTTTTTTATTAAAGAATTAGAACCAGTTTTTATATACTTCCATAGATACTTTCTTCAAATTTTTTGAGGTCAGTAAGACCCTATTTTTTCGGATAAGATTTAGTCTGATAAAAACATACATAAAGAAAAATATTTATTATTGAAGTAAACAGATTATATTCTGATAGTGGTAGTTGGATATTAGTAATAATTCATTTACATAGGAAAATGTTATCATGTCTCTAACCTGACTAATTGGTAGAACTTAGGATCACCGATCACGGGTCTATTTAACTATTCATTCTTGATGGGGACCGGAGAACATGAACCGACTTTATTTTATTTTTTAATCATCGCTGCTTCAAACCTAAATATATATAAACGAAACGGTCAACAAAAACAAAATCATTATACGAAGAAAAACTATGATACCCCTTCACAAATTTAAGGGCTTTAGACTTTGTATGAAATTCTACCTTTCTCCCTACTGTTTTTCATTTGATGTGTATGCATCAGTTTTACTATTGGTTCAGAAAGTAATTGTATTAAATCTTTAATATGTCTTGTATCCTTCCTAGTGATAAAAATGAGTTTTTTCATGAATGAAAGATCATATCGGAAATACTAAAAATTTGTTGAACTATAATACCGTATTTGATATATTTTTTACTTTTAGAACAATCAAAAAATAATAACTTTAATCTACAAGTTTTAATTATGTTATAGTTTTGTCTAAACTCCATCAATAGTTGAAATAATTGACAGTATTCATTTCATTTTAACCGTGGTTATATGTATTTATTATACAATTAATGATGAGGGACCCTTTTGCAAATTTGGATGATTTGCTAAGTTTTTGACATTGTTCCTGTGTTAGTTTCTAAAATATATTGATGAACATTATTTTTTATATTTTAAAATATATTAAAAAAAATTCAATATACCAATATAATTGTATTTCGAAGGTTAAACAAAAGGACAATAAAAAAACCCATAAGAAAATTTGTCTATTGCTCTTTGCTTTTTGTTTTATAAATTTTAAATATTTGTAGTGGGTTCCATGAGTGTTATTTGAATTTGAATTTTCATTTTTCGTCCATAAACTCATGATAATCCAAATACATGTTCAATTACTAAAATTATTAACAAATTCAAATAAAACTAATGAAATTAAAATTCTTGTTCTAAGAGTTTTTTTTCTTCTTGTTGTCTAAAAAATGAAATATATATAATATTTATTGTACTAAGTTGATCGTTTATCCTATTTCAAGTTAAAGTCAATTAATATTATAAATATTTGATTACTATTAGTTATTTATTAGCATTAGTTAACAATTGAATTATTGTTTAAACATAACTATTTATCAATCTTGGAATTATTATTTATACTAATGTATAGTGTTGGAAATATTTTAGCAACCATTATGAACTATTTTTCAATGCAAGTTTGAACATATTTATTTGGGGAGTGAGTAAGTTATAATTAAAGACCATTAATTATAATTTTTATACTATTTTAAGATGATTTTTTAACATATTAACATGAATTACATAAGTGTATAATTGTTTCTCAATAAAAGAAAATTATTAATTAATATTTTATTATCACAATAGACTCAACAACATGTCAATTATCTCAAAATATATCAATATACTATTCACACAAAATTCATTTTTTATTTTTCATGTACTTGTTTGGAAAATTGTTTTAATTTATAATATAATAATATGGTATTTTAATGAAAAAATAAGTCATGTATGTAAAATACATTCAATGCATATTTATTCTTTATTAACTAACTAAAAAGGAAAATAAAGAAGTACCTGGATAGAAAAAGAATAATCTATCGTTATAGGACATCGTAAACATAATTAATAATACATACGTAAATAAGTGATATTTCATCATTTGCATAAAAAACTACGTTGAGTGAATATAATTTACTTGGAAAGTATTGCAGTACTCAGAGAATGGTTTAAAAAATATATTAGTATAACATTTAAAGGAATTATACTTTTAAACCATCCAAACTATATTGGGCCAAACCACTCCAATTTAATTATTCATAGATCTTGTGATCAAGTCTTTGACCTGGAAGAGATATTCCAGCACTCAATTGAACAGAGTGGAAAATAAAAGGAAAAAAATAGTATAAAAATTAGAATTAGTATTCTTTAATTATAACTTAATCTTTGAACTTAAATATATGAAAATATGCAAAACTTATATTAGAAAACAGTTCTTCTACAATTGTTAAATTGTGTCCGAGCAAACTATAGAAAAAAAAAAACATGAATATTGAAATTTTGTGATGCTGATGATGGATCGAGCATATTAGTTCTAATAGCTTGATAAGACATCCCTAAACTCTCATCCAGTAAGTGAGAAACTATAATTCCCATTAAGTACACCAGAGGTCGAGAACATATAAATTTGATATTAATTAGTAAAATTTAGAAATTAATTTTTTAGTTAAAATCTTGTAAATTTAGAGTTTAATTTACAAACTAATTGTATTTCTTTCAGAAATAGTAACTATTTTAATAATTAATAAATTTTTATTTTATAAATTAATATCTAAATTGATAATTATAGTTTTGTTACTAAAATTGATTATCATATATAACTTTTTTATAATAAATTACTTATCATGATTTTTTGTATTAAAATGAAAAAGAATAGTTTAGTAATATACATACTAGTAAATGGAATATGATGAAGGTCTCACAAAAATATAATGGTAAGTTAAGATGATTATATTTTGATATTTATTTATTTATATTAATATTTGTTGTTTATAGATTTTGAATAATAAGTATTGGCTCTAATGAGAATAATGAAAGATATTTGTGTTGTTAGTAACAACTTTTCCATTAGAAATTATACATTTTCTCTCATTCAATAACATCAGAAGTCATTATACTACTAGTGCAAAGTGCAAATATAATTGACTGTTCCACGAGCTTAAGTTTCTTGTTAAAATTATATTCTATTAAGTTTCCAAAATTTATTAAAGTTTCAATTATATCCAACAAATGAATACCACCTAAAAATTTTTAAAGTTTATATTGTACTTAAATTTTAAAGTTTCAATGATAACACTCAATTTATAATTCAACTTTTTTTTTTGGTCTAAAGATTATATATATTCCTTTTTTTTACACTAAAATAAATAGTTAAATCATCACCAACAAATACTAAAAATAAATTACACTTTTTGAAATATATATATATATATATATATATATATATATATATATATATATATATATATATATATATATATATATGAAGATGATATTTGCAGATCAATACACTAATAATGTTTAGTTCTTTTTTCTTTTGTTTTGGGGTGAACTTTTCTCATTCTTATGTTTGTTAAAAATCCCAGCAGAAACACTCATCAATAATGCTTTGGTTACCTAAAAATTTAAGATTACTGAATAAAAAAAAATTAAATCATCATGAACTTCTTTTGAGTCTCTACAACACTTAACTTATTCAACCATTTTCATTTCCGAATTCCTAATTTCAGCATGAAATGCAGAGTTGGAGATTAGTGTTTCACGTGCAAGAATCCTTATATCTTCTCTTGAAGAATCTCTTGAAACTCGAACCAACTCTCTTATTGCACCTCCATTAATCATATCTACTGCATTTGCTTCTGTATCACATCAAACAAAACTCTTTGTGACATACCATATTTAGTATCTAAATCGTAGAGGGTTAAATATGTTTTTGATCCTTTAATTTTTAGTGAATTTTGGAATTAGTTAATTTTGAAATTTTGAACCAATTTAGTCATTTATCTTTCGAAATATGTGAATTTAGTCCTTTTAATCAAATTTTTTTAGGTTTATTTGATATTTCGTACGTATTTTAGAATTATATTTGAGTTGTTTATATTGTTTGACATATTTTTGCTTCAATGTTAAGTTAAATACTATTATGAAACATGTTTGAAATATCAAACAAACTTAACAAACTTTAATTAAAAGGACAGGACTAAATTCACGTATTTTGAAAAGATGAAAGACTAAATTGGTCTAAAGTTTCGAAATAGACTAATTCTAAAATTTATTGAAAGTTAAGGGACAAAAAACATATTTAACCCAATCGAAAATGGATATGATGTTTTTAATGCTCACCGTATTTTGCTAAGTGGCAGAGAGCAATCTCAATATGACGCCTAACTAACGATACTTCATTCTTTGCGTTTTCCACAATCCATGGAAGTAAACCATCCACAATAAGTAAAGATCTCTCGATCTTTGTCCCTGTATAATGCACCAAAACTTTGACTCAAACAATAACAAATATCATTGATAAAGAACATGAATTTGTAGATGATAAGATAATGGAAGTAATGCACGAATGATATGAATTTAAAGACAACATAGTTATTGTGATAACCATGTATATATATAAAAGTTATTACCTTGAGTAGATGCTTTGGACTCGCATTTTGCAAAGTTGGCTATTGCACGGGCAACCTGGGTGTATACATCAGGATGTCTGCATCTGATCATTCCCAATAGTGTCTTGAGACCACCTTCATCCCTTATCTTTATTTGTAGTTTATCTAAATACAGGAACACAAACTTCGTAAGTTACCAACAATGTACTTGATGCCTACACTATAATCGCATCCTTAAAGACAAATTTAATTTTATCGAATTTGTTGATTATGGGTTTGATATATCAGGAGAATAAGAGACAATATTCGCATGTAAATTTCTCTCAAATAGCCCAAAATTCACTACTAATTCCCTTTACCCAACAAACATCTTTAACGGCTTGGGGTATAACAAGTAGAAATAGATGTGCTAGAGAGAGATTGTTGTGGTACATGTATGGTGGATCAACAACAGAAAAAAGCTGGGATTCTAACTTTAGCTTCGTATTACATGTGTGATTCTATGTTTAAAATGGTAGGTAAATAAAGATAAGGTAAAAATTTTTGGAACAAGGGTATTCGAAGTAGGAGAAAGATAAGGAAACAAAAATTGTCCTTCAAAGAATGTCATATTCCTGGAAATATGAAAACTATAGTTAAAAAATAGCATAATAGACAAATCTCTTATGAGAGTGGCTGTACCACATAAATGCACATCATAAAGATTGTGCTCCAAGATTATGTTGTTCAAATGGAGTCAATAAAAGGGAATAAAAACAAATAATCATATAAAGGAAAAATTATTGATGAAGAAATTTATTTGATTAACGAAATCTCTTTTATTTTTAGGAAAAAAAAAATAAAGATAGTGTGCGAATTTGAATGAACTAAAATAAATGTGTTGTGCTACTTTTGTATTATTTGCTTGATAAGCAATGTAGTCTAATCATTTGTGAGAAAAGTTTAAAAAACATGAAATTCAAAATCATGTCATGAAATTTGTGAACTACTCAACAATGCAAATAAAAAAAACACAAACAAAAACCATAATCAACTTAGGAAAAATAAGAATAGAAATCACACACAAACCAAAAACAAGAGAAAAGATTTTAGACATAGGATGAAAAATGGTTTTATAGGCTATTTAGAAAAAAAGATTTTCTTACTCATCAAACCCATTTATCCATAAGTTGCTTATCACGAGTTTGAGAAAGTTTGAGATAGGTTGAATTGGAAACAAACAAGTTTGTCTAAATATAAGTTAAATTAATCCAATTCATTTAACTTGTAAGTTAAACATGTTCGAGCTAAATTGAAGGAGGATTGACTTGCGACACACCAACGACAATTTTTTATTATTATTTTTTTCAATTTTTGTATATATTTTTTATTATAATTATTTAACTGTTCTAAATACTTGAATGTTGTTCAATATTATTTGAATAGTTTACATGTTGACATTTTATTATTTGAATAGTTTACATGTTGACATTTTAGTTTTTAACTATTACCTTTGTAATGATGTTTGATGAAATAGATAAACATTTTGATTGCAATTAAAATGTTAAAGTGAATCAATCCAACTCACACAAGTTAACTAACCATCGATTAGATTAAAAATGATTGAGTTCAACTCAACTCATTATCTGGTGAGGTAAAAATTTTATAAGCGAGCCCACCGATGTCTATCTGACAAAGTCGAAGTTTATAATCTCAATAATGTGCAGTGCAGACAAACATGGTACTTAAAAATGAGATAATATAAAAAGTTTACCATTTCCAAAAAGATTACCAAATGCTCCAGCAACCATTCGAAGGGTCTGAGGATCTTCGGCATTGGCTGCTACCATTGACAGTAAATTAATGCCTCCTTGAGCCGCAATGAGATCTTGATTGCTTTCTGTTCAGACACCCAATAAGGTTGAACGAAAAAGAGAGATGAATAAAGTAAATATTTATTTTAAGTTTCTAGCAGAAAAGAAAAGGCTGTGGAAATTTACCATTCATTGCCAAATTGGCAATGGCGCTTGCTGCAACTCTGTGTGTGGTTTCATCTTTTGAGATCTTAAACAGTGAAAGCAAGGGCGGAATTCCACCTGCTTCTACAATCTTCTTCTGGTTTCTTTCTACAACATCAGGGTTGATACATGTTCAGGCTAATTTTTTTATATAAATTTCAACAAAGCAACAAATAGACTTTCAAGTTATGTTAACTGAAATATAAACTTGATTTTACGCCTAAAAGGCCCTGTTACTATGTGTAGCATGTTCTTCCATGGTTAAAAGCAAGTGATTATCAGAGGAATTTTGGGCAAAACCGTGTCTGGTGCTACCTTTCTAACCAATCTCCAACAAGAGATTAAGTATTTGAGAAAATCTTAATCATAGGTTTATGAGTAGTCACTACTATTGATAGTGTAATTATCTATCCTAGAGTTTGTATCAGGCCAAATAAACTTAAGTGATCAATTGGACAATGATGCACATTCATCTAACAGAAATTTATTCATTTTCAGAAATTCATTGACCCCAGATCATATAATGCAGAAGTCAAACACGTCAATCCTAGATTTTAGACTGCTATTAATATACAAGGTATTTAAACTTAAGTTGGCAACACTGAAACCTTCACAAGCTAAATTAGCTATTATTTTCACGGCATAGATTTGTGAATCAGCATCTTCTGCTTCAAGCAACGACAGAATCTTCTGCAATCCCCCTGCTAAAATTTCGATTTTATCAGGTCAAAAGATCTTTTAAATTGAAAGTAATTTATCAACATAAAATGTCAAGTTTTCAACATGCAAGATATGCAATAAAAACTAATTAATAAATAATTACTGCCATGTTCAATGAGCTTGGCAGCTGAGGCCTCCTCTCCATTTCCTGAAGCTTGCTGTTGATGTTTAACTAGGAAAGAGGAAGAATAATCTAAACCAACAGCAACTTTCTCAGATCCACCTCGTCGAACTTTTTGTTTTGTCTGCAAGATCACATTGCAGACACAAATGTTTTCAGTAGGTAGATAAATTACGAGGTCAAGAAAATTTATGGCTTGTTTTCTCTAAATGCACCAGAAACCCGTGAAGAATTTGCAGAAACATGACGATGAGTACAGGTTGTGACATGTTTTAAAAACGATGAAGAGATTAAGTAATAATACAAGTAGTGAAGGTTTTGTGCAGTCTAGGGAAACTATCTGAACCTTCATGTCTTACTATACGAAAACATAAGATATAGCCAATTAATTACTATATGATATTCGAGCACTTCAGATATGGCTTACTTTTCCAACATTAAAACCTAATTGCAGCAGTTGACTTTGCAATCTGGCTATTTCTCTTTTGAGTTTCTCCTTCTGGTGTGTCTCATCCTCCAACATCTTACCAAGTTTTGAGATATGTGACTCTCTTGATGCCTATTTCAGGAGACATATATATACATACACGTGTAGAACTAATTCAGAAGTCACATAAACAGGCACATGCAAAGTGAAAAGTACAAACGTTGGGGCACAAAAACACACCTCCCACATTTTCAGTTCTTCCATTTGACTTTTCAGATGATTTAGCTCCCCTTCGGTAGCATTTCTGATAAGAGTCTCTTTCTGAAGTAATTTTTTCAAAATTACTACTTCCTCAACAGGCACAATGGCCATCTAAGAAATGACACTTGTGAGCACGAAATGTTTTACTACTGACAATTGACTTACTATTATCATATTGTAATCTAATTTGGCTTCTCAGAATTCTTTGTTGACTCCTCCAATAATGTACGAGCAAAATAAATAACAGGGAAGATGAACAAAAATTATTACCTCTGCATTAGATGTCAAACAAAATTCCTCGTACTTTTTCTTATTCTCCGTCACCTTCTCTTCTAGCTTCTTAATCGATTCCTTATTATAGTCTTTCTGATATTTCATTCTTTCCTTCTGAGAGAAGAAAATGCATACCAGCATATTTACCAAGAAATCATCAAATCAAACCATTCATCGTTGTTACTAATTGAATTTAATAATTAAATTCCTTATGACACTTTTGCATGCCAGAAATTGACAACTTACTTTCAAACATGTAATAACTTAAATACATGTGATACTATTGCAACAACATACATTAGATAAACCAACCTCAAGTGAATCCGAGTACCCTTTTTGAGCTTCTGATATCCTATGTTCTGCTTCTGTGGTCAATCCTTCAATATCATCCTTCTGAAATTCCTTCTGCTGCCTTTCGTATTCCATGGTGAGTTTGTCTGTAGTTCTAGGTCTAGCCTTCTACATGAACTTTTGTAATCAATTTTCTGCTTTAATTTTACCATGTTTCTAACGTTTATAACCTATGACAGTCACATACTTTCAACATTGTTAAAATTGGCCTGAATATCTACAAAAATGTACATTAATCACAGCAGCACAATTTGGTATGTACTATAGTATGTTGAAAACTATTTATGGAAAATAATAATCAGTAGCAGTAGCTGCAACGCTCATGGGACCTTCCTCAACTAAACAAAACAAGTAGGAAGTACCACTCACTGGCGGTGTATGAATATCTATAAATAGCCAATAAATTGAAACCCAATGCACAGAAAAGCCATCACTTACCCTACGTAACTCAAAACTATCCAGAATCTTCACAATGATTACTACAGACACTCAGTAATAGTTTATTTTCTTATCATTCTATCAATACAATATCCTTGTGAACTGGATTGGTAACAGTCACAGAGTTCAACTATAGAACAGAATGTTAACTGGAAATTCTATACTACTAAAATATATATACACATTAGTATAAAACTAAAAAAAAAAGAAAAATATTTTATTGAAATTTAAAACCCAACCTCCTCCATCCAAATATTATAGTTCCGAGTCTTTCCCCTGTGCCGTGGAGAGGCTCCAACAATATATGTTACGAATGAACAATGAACAGGTCTTATAACAGTTTCCCATAACAAAACTAAGGAACATCTTCCTCACATTTCTGGGCTTGAAATGAACAATAACGGAAATATATTATGGAAGAAGTTTGAGCGTGAATTAGAAACAAATCACAAAAAAAAGCGAGTTTTTCTTATTCTTATGGGTGTATTTGTGCAAAAACTAGCATTTACTAAAGTAAATTTTTTACCCTGAGAATGGTTCTCGTTTATGGGAACTGAAATACAAAATAAGGTTATAATCGATAAACATATTATAGTAAATTTCTTATGCTTAGAATTGTTTAATTTAATGGTAAATGATTTGTGTGCTTTGATAGAAAAGTTTAAAAGAGACTAATGTGAGGATGTCCGAATCCATGTCACCTCAACTGTATTTCCTCTGTTCTATCTGTACATTCTGCTTTCAAATATTGAAGCTGAATTTCAAGATTTGGACAAAGAACACAGGTAAATCAATTTGAAAAATATTTGATTAAGTTCTTAATATGTAACCATTTTAATTCTGGATGTTTTTGAAGATAGAGTTTCTTCATTACCATTTTGATGTTATATTATCAAAAGAAAGATAATGTAAGTGTTGGCTTTCTTTTAATAAATACACTTTCTTTCAACCACTTTTATTCTGTGTATTATGTTATAACGGATTGAAGTTTGAAGTAGAACTAGTAATCTCTTATTTATAAATTCTTGTTATTGATTAAAAAAACTCCGAAATGATGATAAGTCATTTTCTAATACGTACACTAATCTCTTATTTATAAAAAAAACTCCAAAATGATGAGAAGTCATGTTCTAATACATACACCAAGTAGATTCGATTCATACAAATTTTAGATAATTTTTGTCCTTAAACAAAATATGCTATTCATAATATCATTTATATAGAAGGAATAAAAAATACGAACCACATGAGAGATTAACTTAAAGAGACATTATAACACAACTCCTTTATGCATGCTTATGAAGTATATATAAACAATATCAGTGACCAGTATTACTAACTCCATGTTGTCCTAAGTTTCATCATGTTAACTATTAATTATTTTAAAACAAGAAAATTTGACTGTTGTGGCAGAGACAGGTTGGCGGTGTCTTTATACTTTTGTCAGCGTCTAACACACATACAATATCTATTATTTCATGTTTAAAAAATTAAATAATTCCAAATCTTCCTAAAAAAGTTTCTACTTAATCAAGAAATAATTGAATGTATTTTATGTTTACAGGATATTAAAATACATTTACTTTTTCTATCTAATATTTTCAAGTTATTTGCAATAAAAAAAAATCTTAAATTTCTATTAAATTAATTGTAAAATTATGTTTGAAAATAAAATTTAATTAAAATACTATGAGTGACGCCTAATTTTTTTTCATACTAAAATTGATATTGAATTATATGTAATATAAATCATAATTTATTTAAATATCCCTCACTGGTGTATAAATATGTTTCTACCATTGAATATCAGTGTATAAAGAAAAATAATACAAATATATTTCCAAATTCATAAATATTTTTTAAAAAAAATTACATGAAATCCAATACTTGTAGAAAGTATCTTAGGGAGCCTTAGTGCTACTCACTCTACTCACCTGCATTCCCTTCTTCTGACGTGAGTAACACGATCCTAGCACTAAGGTAAAGACACACACCAAACCAAACAAAGGTAAACTAAATCCATTTAAAATCAAGGCTTAAATGGTCTTTTGGTCCTAGTTTAGGACGATTTTTTTCAGTTTGGTCCTACCTTCCGTAATTTGTTTTCAATCGACTCTTTTTTGTTAATTCCATCTAAATCGTTAACGGAACAGTGTCAGCGTGGTGATTTTTTGTGACAGTGGATATTGTTCAGTGACATGTCCGTTTGCACTGTCATAGCCTAGATTTTAAATTGAAATTTAGGGTTTGTGTTCATTGTGGTTTAGGGTTCCATTAAAGTTCAGCTGAAAACGAATGTCTCGTGGGGCATCTTCATCTTCTTGCAATAGTTGGGTTCACAGAACGTGCAATTCCTGCCATGGTGGTTCTAGGGTTTCAGGCTCACCCCAAATTTGTGATTGCGGAGACATTGCAGTGGTGCGCACAACTAGAACTACAAAGAACTTGGGTAAACAATTTTGGGACTGTGCGAACTTTAAGGTTTGTTTCCCAGTGTTCGGCTTTGGGTGTTTCTTTCAGTTTCAGTCTTTCACTTTCATCTTCATGTTTTTTTTTTGTTGCAGAGATGTGGTGAAGATGCGTTGGGATGCATAATATTCCATGGAATGCATAAACAAAACCCTAATCATTAACAATAAACCCAATCAAATCTGACCAAAAATAATATCCTGAAGCACAACGTACCTCGGCGATGAAAACGTTTTCCCCTCCGCAACGATTGTCCAAAGATGAGCGACGAACTGAGAAGACAAAAATTGATCTGAAAGGCCAGATTCCACAATTTCAAAGAGCGACGACAAAATCCCCCAATTCGACCCCAAATGCACAATTCGACTTAAACAACCCTAAACCCAATTTAATCCAACTTAAACCCTAAAATCAATCCCCAATTTCAATTAAATGGTCAGCACAGTGCAAACAGACACGTCACTGAACAATATCCACGTCACACAAAATCACCACGCTGACACGGTTCCGTTAACAATTTAGACGGAGTTAACGAAAAGGAGTCAATTGAAAACAAATTACGAAAGGTAAGACCAAATTGAAAACATTTTCAAAAGTAGGACTAAACTGAAAAAAGTCGTCCTAAACTAGGACCAAAAGACCATTTAAACCTAAAATCAACTATCAATTTAGCTATTATGGTCACAGATTTCACCAATATTTATAAAACTAACTAGCATTATGGCCATAATAAAAGATGTATCACACACTTCTACTCTTACTCTATTTCATTTAACAAGTAATAACTCAAACATTACAAAATATATATATATATATATATATATATATATATATATATATATATATCATATTAGTACTTTTTTTTTCAAAAACTTAATGTAATGACTAAGATCTAAGACCATGTACATGTTATAATCATCCTTTCTTATCCAGGCCCCTTATCTCATCATTCCATGACCATATTTCAAACCAAACTATACGACATGTTAATTATTTATATGTAAATTTCAACATAAGCCAAATTTACATATGGTGACCTCCTTCAACTCTCACTCTAAATAATCTCCTCTATGTGAGCCAAGTACTTAGTCGAGTCAGGATAGTCTTACCTTAAGTCATTCTATCAATACATTACACACATCAATCATACATTAGCATCTCCCCCAATGGAGATTATTAATCCTTACTCATAATTCATAAAATCAAAGAATAAGTCGTACATTCTCAACAAAAACTAACATACATATAACAAAGAATAAGTTTGAGAGTCATTTAATGGATGTGATGGATTCAAAATTATGTTTAAAACAAAGAAAAATAAGATTACCAAATCGTCATTAATTTTAAAAGTAATTTAAAATTATAATTAGATAGGTTAGATTTATTTTAGAAAAAAATATTAAAATGTATGAATTAAAATTACATATTTTAATTAAAAAATACTTATGAAAAATTTTAATAAAAAACTTAAAATAATAATTATTTTTTAAACCTTTTTTTATAAATATTTTGAAATTTTTGGCACTAATTATTTTTGAAAATAATTTCAAAAGCTATATTTTTACATTGTTATTATTATAAATAAACTGAAAAACAAATTGAAGGCATAAATGTAATCTACTTGATATCCCCTCTAATAATGGCATAGTAAAAAGGATTGGAAAATAGGAGAATTTTCCTCTTCCTTCCCTTTTCTCTCGCTCAAAATTTGTTTGAGGGAGCGAGAGGATGAATTAAAGTGGATTAGAGGTTGAAGTTTGTGTTGTTCACTTGAAGGGATTTAGATGTGAAAGTAAGTGGATTTAGAGTAAAGTTTGTGAGAGATTTAATGGATGTGATAGATTAAAAACAATGTTTAAAGTAAAGAAAAACAAGATTACTAAATTTTCATTGATTTTAAAAATAATTTAAAATTATAATTAGATAGGTTAGTATTATTTTAGAGAAAAATATTAAAATGCATAAATTAAAATAACATTTTAATTAAAACATATTTATAATAAATTTTAATAAAAAATTATAATTAGAATTTACTTTCTAACCCTTCTTCTATAAAAGTTTTGAAATTTTCAGTATTAATTATTTTTGTAAAAATAATTTCAAAATCCATATTTTTACATTATTATCATAAATAAACGGAAAAATAAACTAAGGGCATAAATGTCATCTAGCTGATATCTCCCTCAAATCATGGCATTACAAAAAGGATTGAAAAAAGAATCTCCCATTTCCTTCTCATCTCTCTCCCTCGAGATTGTTTGTTGTTTGTGGTTGAGAGAGAGGATGAATTTAAGTGGATTAGAGGTTGAAGTTTGTGTTGTTCACTTTTAAGGGGGTTAGAGGTGGAAGTGAGTGAATATAGAATAAATTTTGTGAGTGATTTGATAAATTTGATAAATTAAAAATTATGTTTAAAGTGAAGAAAAACAAAATTAACAAATTGTCACTGATTCAAAAAGTAATTTAAAATTATAATTAGATAGGTTATGATTATATTAGAAAAAATATTAAAATGTACTAATTAAAATAACATATTTTAATTAAAAAATATTTATAAAAAATTTTAATAAAAAATTATAATTAATAATTACATTTTAAATTTTTTTTATAAAAATTTTGAAATTTTCGATATTAATTTTTTTTCAGAATAATTTCAAAAAGCATATTCTTACAATATTATCATAGATAAATTGAAAAATATACTGAGCACATAAATTTAATTTACTTGATATCTCCTTCAAGCCATGGCATAGTAGAGAGGATTGGAAAATACGAGAATCTCCTTCCTCCTTCCCCTCCTTTTCCCTCAAAATTTGTTTGAGTGAGAGGGAGAGAATGGACTAAAATTGATTAGAGGCTGAAGTTTGTGTTTATAGGATTTAGAGGTCAGAGTGAGTAGTTTTAGAGTAAAGTTTGAGAGTGATTTAATGGATGTGATGGATTAAAAATTATGTTTAAAACAAAAAAAAAAAGATTACTAAATTTTCCTTGATTTTAAAAGTAATTTAAAATTATAATTAAATAGGTTAGATTTATTTTAGAAAAAATATTAAAATGTATAAATTAAAATTACATATTTTAATTAAAAATATTTATAACAAATTTTAATAAAAATTTTATAATAATAATTAGTTTTTAAACTTTTTTTATAAATATTTTGAAATTTTTGGTACTAATTATTTTTTTGTAAAAATGATTTCAAAAGCTATATTTTTACATTATTATCATCAGTAAAATGAAAAACAAATTGAGGGCATAAATGTAATCTATTTGATATCCCCTCTAATCATGGCATAGTAGAGAGGATTGGAAAATAGGAGAATTTCCCTCTTCCTTCCCATCCCTCTCGCTCAAGATTTGTTTGAGGGAGATGGAGGATGGATTAAAGTGGATTAGAGACTGAAGTTTGTGTTGTTCACTTGAAAAGATTTAAAGGTGAAAATGAGTGGATTTAGAGTAAAGATTGTGAGTGATTTCATGGATGTGATAGATTAAAAATAATGTTTAAAGCAAAGAAAAACAAGATTCTTTAAGGGATTTAGAAGTAAAAATGAGTGAATTTAGAGTAAAGGTTGTGGGTGATTTCGTGGATGTAATAGATTAAAAATAATGTTTAAAGCAAAGAAAAACAAGATTCTTTCAGGGATTTAGAAGTGAAAATGAGTGGATTTAGAGTAAAGGTTGTGGGTGATTTCGTGGATGTGATAGATTAAAAATAATATTTAAAACGAAGAAAAATAAGATTACCAAATTGTCATTGATTTTAAAATTAATTTAAAATTATAATTACACATGTTAAAGTTGTGTAATTTTAAAATTTAAAATTAATTTAAATTTTTTTAATAAAAAATTATAATTTGTAATTACATTTTAAACCTTTTCCTATAAAAATTTTGAAATTTTCTGTATTAATTATTTTTATAAAAATAATTTTAAAATTCATACTTTTACATTATTATCATAAATAAACTGTAAAATAAATTAAGAGCATTAATTAAATATATTTGATATCTCCTTCAAATCATAACATTACAAATAATTGAAAAATCGAGGAATGTCACTAGATTTATTTTACCCATCTGGTGTAGAATTACATAAAAGTGACGAGAATTAACAAAAGACTGTGTTGAAGTTGTGTATATAGATATAACCACTTTTAATAAAAAAAAAATTAAATTAGAATTCGTGCACCATTAACACGTCCTTTCTTTTGTGAATCAATTTATGCTAAAATCGGGTGCTCGTAACAAGTTTTGATTTCAATATAAAATTTAGAAATTGCGTTTAAAACTAACGACTTTTATTTAGCATATAGGAATTACGAATTTAATTGTTTTTGAAATAGGATGAAATTTGAAATAAATTTTATTATTTCTGAAATATAAGAATTTAATTGTTTGAAAGAAAATAGTATAAAAACCAAATAAAAAAATGGTAAAAATCACAACTATGCATATAGCGTACACCACCATTTATAATATTTAACAATATATTTTAACCACAAATTTAAATAAAATATAATACATAATTTTTAAATAAAGTCAAAATAATTCATTAAAACCGTCTTTAAATGACAATTTAAAAAGAAAGAAAAATTATATTTTAAAATCAATTAATAAAAAATAACTCATTCAAAATCAATGGGTTAATGTTAACATATTTTAATTATTCTTTTTAATTTTTAATTTAAATTAGATGATCTCATGAACGTACTATGATGTCCGTCCATTAACATGTAAGTATTCTTGAACTCCTTACTCACCAGATACAGATATTTTTAGATCCTTAACTATGCGTCATACATAAAGCAAATTCATATAATATTTTTGAAAAATATAATTTTATTTCTAAAAAAAATAAATTTAGTTATTTAGGAGATATTAAAATAATAACAAACTTTATCATATTTTTCAAAGTAAACATATTTCAAAGTAAAAAAAAATATTAATAGCGGAGATACTAGTTACTATTTTGGTAATATATAACCCTTAATAATATATTTTTTTAATAATTTTATGCCGTGTTTGTTCTAAGGACAAAAATTGTTTTCTTTTTCTCTTTGGAATTGGAAAAAGGTTAAGAATAACACTAATATAATGTTGTTTTCATTTTTTAAAATCTAAAAACACTGACTTTAACCTCCAAAACCAAAACATAATCCAAAACCAAAATTGTGTAACATGAAAAAGATTTTCACTTTTCATAATCCAAAACAAAATCGACTTTTTTTATTGAAATCGTAGGACTGATATATGATTCATACTAAAAATTTAAAATCCTAGAAGAACCTAAAACCTTTGAACCTTATCACCCTTTACAATAGGATTTTCTTTAGAAATCGCTTCACGCCCCGCAGTCCTGAAGTCATAGGTGCACTGGTGCTTCTCCGGGTAACGGTGCACCCCGCAGAAAGTGATCCCACACTTGCACACGAACCCGGTTAAACCCACTTTTTTGTTGCAACACTCGCACCGATTCTTGGGTTTGGAAGGCTCAGCCGCGCACGGCGGCGACGGCTCCACCGAAGAGGATGGCTTTACAACGTCAAGAAGCGCCGGCGACGCGGATTGGCAGAAGAGAGAGTTTATTGCAGAAGGCGGCACCTGGACACAAAGTTGCTTGTAGCATTTGGAACAGAAGTTTCCGTTTTCGGGAGTGCCGAAAAAACCGCAGTTATTGGCGCAGAGCTTGGGCTCTGACGTGGGGTAGCTGGTGCCGTTAGTATGTTGAGAAGAACTCATGATTTTCGATCGATCAATTCTGTGGTTTTTCTCTAACGGGATTATGTATTGTGAAAGCGTGGAGAATTGTGACATATATAAAGACCGCGATTACCTTTTAATATAATACAGATTTGATAAGTTTTGCAATCTGGATTAAAAGATCACGTCAATATGTGTACTCATATCTTATTTTGATTAATCAATCAATAACTGCCCCGTATTTATTTATATGAAATATATATGATACCATATCTATGATTTATAAAAATATAGGTTTACTTTTAAATATATTTCTTTTAGTTGTATTTCTTTTCTGGGGGAATAAGTTATCCCACATGTAATTTTTTTTAAAAATAAATTATTATTTTATCATTTTTTCCTTAATTTGATATTTTATAAGTATTACCTTAGGATATTCTTCAAAAATATATTTAGTGATTAAGCTAAAATAAGATTACTATTATATTATTTTATATTGATTGTTTGGTGTTGAAGATGTTTTTTTTATTTATCTTATCCTTACCTTTGTATATATGAAGAGTAGTTCTGATACAGAAAAGAGTAGATTTGAAAAATAATACCGTTAAAGTGAGATCAATTTTTCTCCTATTTTCATACTATCCTATTATAATTATTATCCGCGAAAACACAATTATTGCCGTGTATATATATATATATATATATATATA
>Ga0214542_1003555_pt1 | contig 31668 bp, 10 predicted proteins | sample CNSS1metaG_FD_160096 | JGI IMG/M metagenome (GOLD analysis project Ga0214542, IMG submission 160096) | Root nodule microbial communities from cowpea collected in UCLA plant growth center, Los Angeles, California, USA - CNSS1 | ecosystem: Host-associated > Plants > Roots > Nodule | place: USA...
CCTCCTAATATTGAATATTTCATAATATTATGTTTTCTTTACCGTAATTTTTTTTCTTTTATAAAAATTAATATTGAAGTAGTTAGAACACGGGTACGGGTATGGGTACGAGATTATACCCGTTACCTGGTGGGGATGGGGATGAGAAAAAAGTTTGATACCCGTTAGGTTTGGGTATGGGGATGGGGATGAATTTTTTATGCGGGGATGGGTATGGGATAGCGAAACCCGTCCCTGCCCCGCCCCGCCCCGTTGCCATCCCTACTTATGTTACTTGTCTGTTTTAATTCAATTTGGAAAACCTTTTATACATAATTTATTTTTAAATATTGATGTGAGTACTGAATTCTTTTATTTTATTTCATTAGTATAATTATTTTAAATTTTAAATTAGAGTAATTGCTTCTTCAAACATCATTGGTTATTTAATATTTAATATTTTATTATTACATTGTTATAAAAAAAAAATTATCAACCGGATGAAAAAGAAATTATACCATTTAAATAATAACAAATAGATGGAAAAGGAGATAAATAAATTATGTTAGTTACATTTAAGGTTACGTGATTTCACCCAACCTTATTTACATCTCCTTGTTTAAAAATCAATCATTCAATTATGCAATTCTTTTATCTGTTTTTTTTTTTGGCTTTATTTTTCGTTACTCAACCATTTATTACTTGCCTTAGAAATACACATTTTGTTTTTCGAATTTGTGAAATTAATATTTGAATATATTTTTTTGTAAATAAAAAAATTATTTCTTTGAAATCTGATTTCAATTTTTTTTTGTCGTGTGTCTCTTACTTTCTTTTTACCTCTCTTTTCTTTAATAATATAATATGATACGTTTGTATATATTAAAAAAAACATTTAAAACGGTTAAGGGAAAGAGATATACAAATATTAATTTCGAAAATTTGAAAAAAAAAGTATGAATTTCTAAAGCAAATAATAAATAATTGATTAAAGTGATAACAAAAAAAGTGATAACAAATAATAAATAATTATTATTTGATATCCATAAACACATAACATAGAAGATTGTTAATTTGTTTCTGCCTTACGCTACTGCAAAGTTATTTTCTTTGTGATTCTGTTCATTTGTTGGCCAATTGAAGTTTCTAACTATGGAAGGGCCATCAAGAACAAAAATTCGTGAATGAAAAAGTGTGATGAGACTTTCTCGATTTGTCCTTGACTTTTTGGTCGAGCTTAGTAAATATCTATTTGTGTTCTTTATGCTCTATATTACATATAACACGTTACGTTCCTTGTTGATGCTTACTTTGTTTATTGTTTGTCACCACCAGTGCCGTTGAAGTTTCTAAAGATGGAAGATTACTTATATCTGGATTAATCCATTATCATCAGGTAACCACCACTTTTATTTTTCTTTTTGTTAATTTCCCATGTTATTCACATTACTTCATTTACTAAACTTTAGTTATACATAAATTTTGAGAGATTTTTTTTTTTCATTCTTCTAAAATACGTGAACAATTACATTCTTCAAAATTATAAAATTTGTAAATAATTTTTATAATTTTTTTTACGAAAAATGTTTTATATAGAATATTTTAAAAAAATAGTAATTTTTTACAATTTTATTTAGGGCTAAATATGTTTTTGGTCATTCAATTTTTGGTGAAAATTTGAATTAGTACCACTTGAAAATCTTAAACCAATTTAGTTTCTCAACTATATAAATACGTGAATTTAGTCATTTTAACCAAATTTCGTTAAGTTTATTTGATATTTCAAACACATCTCATTATAATATTTTAGTTTGTTTATTTGACACAAGTTTGCTTCAATGTTAGCTGAGAAATACTTTAACAAAATTTGATTTAAAGGACTAAATCTACACATTTATAAAGATGTGAGATTAAATTGGTTCAAGATTTTCAAGAGGGACAAATTTTAATTTTTACTAAAAATTGAAGAAAAAAAAATATTTGACCTTTTGTTTTTAAATAATATATATAAACATTTTCTAAAAAAAAATAAAAACAAAATTGACAAAAGTATGAATTTTTGTCAGTAGCTTAATTATTCAATAAAGCAAATAAGGAGTGCACGGAAACATAAGTTTTGTGGTTTTGTGGCCGATCTCGGAAGTAATACCAAGGGACTCACTGTGGGGATGCTTTGTAGGATTTAACTCAAATGTCTATAAACTTTTATCACAAAATAAAGATTTCTGCACTTTTTATAAACTTTTACCTCTTTCATAAAAAAAATATTTTAGAACATTAATTGCTATATTAATATAGTTCTGTCCGTTTGATATATATTAGGCAGTAATATTTAAGTATTCTTCATATAAAAATCTAATCGACACTAGTCTTTATAATTTAAATAGATTAATGAACTAAAAAATTTTCTTAAAGAAATCCTATTAGATTTCATTGAAGAAAAAAAAAACAAATATTCATTGAAAATAATAAATGGAATACAATTTTATTATTTCCTTTTTCCTTCGTGTACATAGAAAATACGCCGTAAGTATAATTTTTTGGGTAAATCTCAAATAGTTGAAATTGAACACATTTTCAAAAAATGTAAAAAGAAAACATTTTATTATTCTAAGATAGAAGCATCATTATACCCCAACATTTACGGTCTAAAATAGAATTTGTAATTTATTTATTTATATAAATTCATATATTTTGTTTTCTTGATTAAGTGAGCTACATCTACATATAATTACTTTTAGAACAATGAATTGAATGAGATAAAAACAGTCTCTCTTTACCATGTTTTGTTAACATGCTTTTGTTATGTATGTATAGAAAAAATCAAGAATTTTATACTGTTTAATGCATGTCATTCTAATGCCAACTTTATTCACTATTTACATCTGATTGTCCCATTTATTCCTTTAATTTTTTCTTTATTTCAAATTAATCAATTATACAATTTGTATCTAGTTTTGTTTGGCTTTATTTTTCGTTATCACTTTATTCGTTTATTTACTATTTGCTTTAGAAATTCACATCTCTATTCTTTTTAGACTTTGTGAAATTAATGTTTGTACCGATTTTTTTTCTGAGTAAAAATGATTTCTTGAAATCTGATTTTAATCCTTTTTTTTTTTTCTTGTTGGATCATGAAAAGGTTAAGGTATGCAAGAAAGCATTTTTTGCATGTGCAAGAAAATTAAGTCGGTAATTACGTTAATGACATTACTTATCATAAATATTAAAATTTGAAAATATAAAATACTTTTTATGTAATTTTCTTTTGTAAAATAATTTTTTTAGTAAAAAAATGTGCACCATAGAATTCCAGAAACTTCTGTTAACTTTCTATTATTATCCCATAAAATAAAACAAAACGAGGTTTGAAAATGCATAGGGTTTATATTTATCTTTCTGTTCTCTTACTTTCCAAGCTTCGTGGCATAGTTTTGATAAGGTACACTCTCTATTCTCTTATATTTAGTCTTCTTCTCAGAAAAACCGCTGTTTCTCTCCAAAATTTTAAAAATTGAATTGGATGATCTGAACGAAAATAAATCTTAATTTAATGCTGCTGTGGGTGTGATTCACGAAAACGCAATGCACGATTCTAACAGCATTGTTTGAGGTACATGTTGTGTTGTCGAAGGTTCCTTAGTTTAATTTGAGTTTCATTGTCTGAGCAGCTCCAATGGCAACCTCACAAGTCACTGCATCATTGAGGAATTTGTCTACATTTGAAAGATTTCAACCCAAAACAACACTTCGATTTCATTCCGTTGAGCACGTGAGAATTGGCACTCTCACGCAAAACTCGTTTCCCTCTCTCGTTGTCAAAGCTGCCACTGTTGTCGCCCCCAAGGTCTTTATTGTCGTTGCCATGTTATTGATTGTCGACATAGATATATAAGTTTTGGCCCCGACCCTCGGATTGTTTTCAGTGTTTTTGTTTTTGCATTGGGTTTTTCTGTTCAATGCCACATGTTTCTGATTGTATTTCGCGATGCAGCACACCACTGTTAGCCCTCTGGGTGACAGAGTACTGGTAAAAATTAAGGATGCTGAGGAGAAGACTGCAGGTGGGATTTTACTGCCAGCAACTGCTCAAAGCAAACCTCAAGGGGGTGAAGTGGTTGCTGTTGGAGAAGGAAAGTCGGTTGGGAAGAACAAAGTGGATATTAGTGTAAAGGTGATCATTGACATTCAATGTGTTCTTCTAAATTTTACTGCAGGAGATTGGGAAAAAGGGGTGTTTTCTTCTTAACTTTGATATTTGAACTTATGTGATGCATTTCTTTTATACAGACTGGTGCAGAAGTTGTGTATTCAAAGTATGCAGGGACTGAGGTGGAGTTCAATGATTCAAAACATCTTATACTGAAGGACGATGACATCATTGGTATCCTTGAAACTGATGAGGTCAAGGATCTTAAACCCTTGAACGATAGGGTCTTGATAAAGGTGTGTTACCCTTTTAAGCTTTTGTTTATTCTGATGTTGGATGTTAGGCAGAGAATGGCATCGGATGATATTTGTCAATCACATATTTAGGGTGCGTTTTCACTAAACAAATTAATGAGATGTTTATTCAGTAAGTCTTTATCACGTTAGGAAGTATACCATGAAGTTTGTTTGAATAATTTACAATGATTTTTATTTTGATAAGTTACACTAAATAGTTTTTGGGAAACAAGCTAAAAAGGCTTAAGAGAATCATAAGCTCAAATAATTTCCCTAAACTACTATCTACTATATGTTCTAAATTTTAACACTCTTGGTATATTGTTCTACCCATTTAGTAACTTATTTTTGCCATATTTTGCTTTAAGGCTGTGTAACCTTTACTGGAAATATGATTTCTGCTTATTTTACGTGCCTTTAAAAATGAATTAATGAGGTTATCTGTGCTGATTTGTTTAAATATATACTGCAGGTTGCTGATGCTGAGGAAAAAACTGCTGGAGGTTTGTTGCTTACAGAGGCAACCAAGGAGAAACCATCTATTGGAACGGTGAGCTTTCATGTTGTTCTTGACCTCTTGTTGAAAAGTTAGTATAGTTATAGAAATGATTACTTTTAAAAAAATTGTTCGAGTGGTCAGAGGAGTAGGTTGAGAACAATTTAATTCATTCTTTCGTATATGATGATAATTTGTAAATCATGACAACATGAAACAATCTTATATTGTCTCTTTTTATTATTTTTTTAATTATTTAAAAATTAAAAAATGTTTTTTTTTTTTTTTTTTTTTTTTTTTGTACTCTGGCTTTGATGTTTCAAACAGGTGATAGCAGTTGGTCCGGGACCTCTGGACGAGGAAGGTAACAGAAAACCATTGTCCATCGTACCTGGGAATACTGTTCTGTACTCCAAATATGCTGGGAATGACTTCAAGGGCAAAGATGATTCTAACTACATTGCTTTGAGGGCTTCAGAAGTCATGGCTATCTTATCCTAGTAACAAATTTTGCAACCTCAATTTTGTGTTAATGTTGAAGAAAAGGATATTTGTGCCATGACTGCATGGAATGTAGGTGGTTGCAACTCTGTTCCTTTAGACTGTTTGAATTAAAATTAAAATTGGAAGACTTGATATGTATTATTCTTTTCTACGGCTTTTCATATTCTGCACTTCCATGACCCACATACTAAGGAAAAAGCCAAGAGGCAATTGATATAAATGGAGTGAAGAAGGGAAAGAATTCGGATTCTAATAAGATGGTGTGGTAGATCGATCAGAGACACCGAAGATTAAACTAAAATATGATCAGCATTATATCCAGATCTTAAACTGAAATTTCCTTCTTATACTATAAATATCCATAAACAAAATATTTAAAAAATTAAAAAGTATTTTTAAGAGATTTAAATAACAGAAGACAAAAAAGATCAAGAACACGTGTGAACAAAAGATAGCACATATTTTAGAGGATATTTCTTGAAAATGCAATCCATCATAACTTAAGAGTGTAATTATTGTTAATGATATGAATTCATAAGCTTGATAACTACTTTAGTTTGGCTTTTCATCACAACAAATTACTAAATAAGAGTATATATTAATCATATTAACACTACTGAAGTAAGAATAATTAAATTCGTCTTTAAAATACCTTATAAATGCATAGATTCAGTCTCGGGGCAGATTTGTTAGTCTCACGTGCAAACAATCATGTATTTTGTTTCCACTGAGTTTAGGAATAATATGATTTAGTTTCCTAATTATTCGGTGAAATAATTAATGTTTTCATGGATTCAGTCTTACCCCATGTTTTACATTTGACTTTTACTTTTGTTATCGGTGTGTCAAAGCTTACATTAGCGACATAAAAAACTTTGGGTATAGTGTAGCTGGTGTCTCATGGATATGCAGAAGGCTATTTGAAGCATGCTAACTCTGAAATTGAAGAGTTCAAAATGAGACTGAACTTTTCTTCATCCATAATGGCCAGCGTAACACCTAGAATTGGCACGCATTCACAATTATCTGCTGAGCCATCACTTAGATAGACATCAAACTTCCGTATAAAACTTTAACCATAACAAGATTTACAAGAGACAAGTAAAAACTAATGTTTACACTAATTATACACTAGCTGGCTATTCTGCTGTACCTGGCAAAAATTGAAAAGAAAAAAAAACAAAATTCTAATCCGACTTCCGCAAGAAAAGCCGACTCGAAAGGTATAGGATCCATGGCATCAATAGAGAGGGAATCTGCTGGTGCTACATTTAAGGAATGAATGTCTACTTTCCATTTGAGAAAGCACCAAACCAACCAAAGTTTCATGTTTTATTGGTTCTCCACCAAACCTCTGAGTGTCAGAATTTAGCATCCTTACCTATTAAAAGAGGCAGCTGAGTTATCTTCATATTGTCCCCTCCATGCATTGCCACTGTCTGTCCCACTGCAAGCTTGATTGGGGATGGGAACATTACCACCTAAATCCCCATCCAAGCTCATTTGCTGCACTTCTGAATGTGACAATATCTTTATGCTCTGCACACAGCTTACGAATTCACTGCAAGGAATTACAGGTTGGTGGTCAAGAAAAATAAACCAGAATTGTAGTGATTAGGCCTAAAAATCATTAAGGAGTTAGCTACTTACTCCCAAGGGTCATCACCAACAAGAAGGATGTCATTTTCATGATCCACATATACTAATTTCCAGTCAGTCCTTTGATGATCTAGCTGCCCTTCAATCCCAAACATTTTAGCCAAATCATACCGAAGTTCATCATATCCCCTGTAACGGGTAACATCAATGCATCTTCCAACAGAGCCACGCTTTTGAACCTACAAAATTTTTACATAATTTGAATATCAATTCATCATCTAATTTAATAAAACTTTTAACCAGATTGCTATTGTTACAAAACGACAGACCTTAGTATATGTCCGCATTCGTGGAGGTTGGTTGCCCCGCAAGCCACTATTATTCAGAACACCAGTTTCGTTGATGACAACATCACTTGAGCAACTAGGCTTGAAAGGTATGTTTGGCACTCCAAACGACTGGGAACTGAGGTCAGCAGTTGACAGCTCTGTTTCAATGTCTCTAGGAGCACCAACATAGTTAGACAACAAATTTTGAAGATCTTTTGAAGAGTCATATCCCCTTAAAAGCATAGTATCAGGGGTTAGATCATCCAGATTAGTGTCAAATGGTAAACTGTTTCTTGGGTGTGATTGGGCATCCCCTTCCATGCAGAAGTTCGAAAGTGGCAAGTTCTGTTGGACATTTCCAGGATCAAGGCAGTAAGATGTTCCAGAAGAAGAAGCTTCCATCTGATCGGTGATTGCCCCTTTATACTTCAACTGGTCAGGTCCTTTTAGATTGAGCAACTCATGTTTGCTTTGCACGTCAGGCTTGCTGTGAAGATCCTGTAACAGATTACTAGTGGGCTCTACCATCAAACTCCCTCCTAATGGGGCTGGTAGTTGCTGATTTCTTTTCAGGAGGTTTGGAGGAGACACCTGGCAATTATTAGTAGATGGAGAAGTTGAGCATGATGGGGCATCTCCATCTGTTAGTGTAGAGGGAGCTCTGGTGGTGGTAAGTGATTTCTGTGTATTCTGGGATTGGCTCATAGGATTCTGTTGTGATTGCATAAGAGATGAAGAAGAGAAGTTGTTGCTGCTGAGAAGCTTCTCTGTTGAACATGCATTATTGACAAGCTGTTGAGGCTGGTGATGTGATATAGGTGGTGGGGGCTGTGGTAATTGCTGGTTTTGTTGGTGAGTATTTTGTTGTGGTAGAAGCTGAGGCTGCAATAGTGGGGTGGACGTAGAAAGAAGTTGCTGTTGCTGTTGGTGCTGCAATTTCTGTAGAAACTGTAGGTGGAGTTGTTGCTCTGAGGGATTTTGCTGTAACATTTGAGTGGCAGGCGGTTGTTGTTGTGGTGCTATCTGTGGCAGGTTTTGTTGCAACAACTGCAGTGGAGATTGTTGCAACTGTGTCTGCTGTTGTTGTTGTTGTTGTTGCCTCAGTAAGAGGTTAGCTTGTTGGTCTATCTGTTGTTGAAATTGTGAATCATGCGGTAAGGATGTCAATGGGAATGTATTCTTACTAGCTGACTGAATACCTTGCTGGGTTTGGATACCTCCTGAGAGTAATTGTTGCTGCTGAAGCTGACCATATGCCATTGGTGGTTGTACAAACTGACTTGTAATCTGGTTAGAAGAAACTACCCCATTATTCATAAGACTAGCATGTTGACTCTGCTGTTGCTGTTTCTGGGGCTGCTGTCCTAGCTGTTGAGGCATTTGCTGCAGCAATGGCAGGTTCTGTGGCTCAGGCAGCTGCTGTTGCCTCTGCTGCTGGAGATGGTTCATTGGTATTTGCAATAATGACTGTAGTTGCTGCTGCTGTTGTTGCTGCAGCTGTTGTTGTTGCTGTAGCTGCTGTTGTTGCTGCTGCTGCTGCAGCTGTTGTTGTTGTTGCTGCTGTTGCTGCAACTGTTGCTGCTGAGGCCATGACACTGGGGGCTGTTGCAACTGGTTGATTTGATTTGGTAGATTGGGTTTGTTTAATTGAAGAGTTGGGGAAGAGAGAACAGGAGCTTGAAAGTTCAATAACTTGGATGGGTCTTCGGTGGGAAGGTTACCCTGAAGGGTATTAGATGGAAGCATGGATGGGTAACATCCTGATTGAGCCGCTGAAAGCTGATTATTGGGTTGCATGCTCATCCACTGAACTAAACTAAAACCAGGAAAGATTGAACTTGATGCATCCTTCATGCCAAACTCATCTCCAAGCCAGGGCATACCTCTCTTGAAAGCATTCTCCATATCTGACTCCTCATCTGTAAAATCAATTGCAAGGATCATCTGTCACCACTCACTCACCATCTGTAAAAGAAACCTGAACTAGTTGAGGATGAAGCATTGGTACCTGGCATTCCTGGTTGCCTGGGGAACTTGGGCCTAAAAAATGGAGGTGGACAAATATAGAAAGGAGTAACTACTGGTTCTATTTCCCAGATTGAAACTCTGCTGGGGCGCTCACCAGCTGTTGATTCATCCCATCCAACCTATAAACAGTTCAGGTTTGATATTGTTCATTCATAAACTTTTTCTATGATGATATATCCAGTTACCAAATAATGAGTGTATTTCTTCATAAGAAATAAACATTTTAACAATACCTGAATATTGCGCCATTGTGAGTTTTTCCATCGGACAGGATCCAAGTCAGTGATCCCAGTTATTGTCCCCATATATCTGCGTACTCCAGATTCCTCAGTTTCAAACATCATTCTAAATCTCATTCCAAGAGAAACTTGAGTGTACATGGCTTTGTTGTACTTGGCCAGTGGAACAACAAATTCAGAGGGGCTTGCCCTGTCAAATTCAGAGGATCGCTATTCAATGGAGGCATTGCATGCCATGTTATCACATGATAATAACACACATGCCAAATAGTACCTTGGATTGTAAAATATAGTGAAAGGGCTGTTGTTTGCAGCAGCATGAGCAGCAGCAGCAAGGATGCCAATATGCATGCTGTCACTGGATATTACTGATGAAGACAGTGCTGGTTGCTGTCTGTTAGCACGCCTTATACCTAAAAGAAGATGCTTCTTTTCATCTCTAAAAATAACCCAAAAAAATTTCTCAGTAACAAGGGTCAAAAATATTCCACAAATGTCTGTGCAAAACAAAATATATTTAACCTGATAAAAAGAACAGAATCTCCTGCAAGCAGTCTTTTTGTGCTTACAAATACACTCCAACCTGTAGTTAAGAGATGCCTCTTTGGTTGTCCTGTAGCCGATGTGCAACCAAGTTTAGCAATTAGCATTCAAAATCTGTAAAAATCAATTACACACTTTCTATGTTCACAATAAGGTAAAAAAACCACATACTAAGAAGGGTTTTTTTTTTTTTCTAGTTTAAACAAAACGATTTGCACCAGTAAAGCGATGACATAAGCCATAGCAGTTTAGTTTACAAAGCACTAGATTTCAATGGTGAAATATATTTAAGAAAGATGGCAATGAATAAAAAACATGTCACAGAGATAATACCCCTATAAATATGTCTAAATGGCCATGTATTATCATGCAAATCCTTGGCTACAAGCTCCTGAGCAGGAGGTTGCATTGAATAGTCCTATCAAACAAACACAGTTATACAGTCAGCATGCAAATTTCTTATGATTATAGCTCTAGCTCCAAAGAATAAACAGAAAATGGAAATGTCATGCACGTACCAGAGTCGGGAATATTTTCTCAGCTGCTCTACGTGGCACAGAAAATCCACCATGAGTGCTGGTGTCACTAGCTGTAAGTGTTTTGCAGAAGAACTCAGTAGGTTGACGGTTTTGTTTCAGACCCATGTCTGATGCCAGAATTGCTTCTTTCTCATACTGTAAGAGCCACCCAATTCAAACAATATTTGTTTAACCATAGGCACGGGTTGGGAAATAAACAAGTTCTCAGATTGAACAGTTAACATACTTTGTTTACAGGTTGAAGAGTCATCTGTGCATAGACCTCATCAGTTTCAGGATCAGCCTGGAAAAAATACACAACAGAATCATATGATGTATTAAATCAGACAAATCAACACTGCGTCGAATGTGGGAAGTGGACGTACATGCAACGCAACATTGTGAAGCATGCAAATCAACTTGGAGGGAAGGTTAGGGTAACTGGGAATGAAATCGGTCTCCTTTTGCATGGAAGCTGCAACCTGCAAGTTATAGTATCACAGAGAACATATATCAGAATTCAAAATGCAGAAATACGAAGTTCGTAGAATAGAATCATGGTATATGAAGTATACTTGTTCGCTGTGTCCTTGGGGGAAGTACACCACAAGACTTCCAACAGGAGGTAGAGACACCAAAGGTCCAGCACAAGCATGCCATAACTCTGAATTTATCATCTTCCTTTCCCCTGCTAACAAAACAAACAAACTGTTATTACCCCTTTTAACAGACATTATATAACTCTTTGTTTTCTTAAATGCCTTTTTTGGTCTGAAACAGAGAAAAATACTGAAATTGTTGAATCCAATTATGTACAATTTCTTCAAGCATGCTATTGAAGAACAGATGCAGATTTCAAAAGGATATATTATTATAGAATTATAGAATAAAGACATATAAAATTCTTTAATAATGAATATTTCTTAGGCGCAGCAGCTTTAACATGTATTTAGAATTGCCAAAAAGCATTTTTAGTGCAAAAAGCAAAGGAACAGATCTTGCATATTCCTCTCGTGAGAAGAATATACAGGGAAGGTAAATAAATTAAAGTGAAAACCCTTTTCTTTTCTTAGATATTTTATTACACAGGAATCTTATTCTCTCTGAAGACTATCACGCAAACATATTCACCGTTTCTCTACTTGTAATGAAACTTCAGAAGCAACAGGTGACCCTTTTGCTCAATTTTTGCCATGTTATTACTGCACTTGATAACAAACCAAACTAAGTAAAAACTCTATAAGGCTAAAGCATACACAGAAAGATGAAAACAGTTCTCTTCATTTTTCAGGAGAAAAAAATGGTCAGTTATTTATTGCATGTGTAATAAAGCCATTTGACAGTCACCCAGTTTTTGAACTCGAATGCCTATACAGATTTCATCTGAAATGCCATTTGTTTAATTTAACAACACAAAAGTAGTATTTTCCAAGAAAAGAATCATCCTAGGAGCCACTGAAGAGGATTATGCTTGATGAATCATGAAATAGGAAAACACAAGCAGAAAAAGAGAGAGAGAAAGATGAATGGTGAAGCGGTAAGGTTTGAAAAAATCCACCTTCGCCAGAATTAGGCAAGAAACTATTGGATGGAGCCTTCATTACGACCAATGAAAAAATCACCCAAAAGAAATTCACAACATGGCCTTTTCTAGCACCAAGATTTGCCCTTGTTCCACAGCTTTTTCATAACTTCAATTCATCCAGCACTGCCCCAGAAACGAACACAAGGATCAACAAAAAAGCTGACCCCTTTCCCTCAAATGCAACTAATTGCAAACTCCAAATTCAACAGCTTAACATCCGAGGATTCCAGACACACATGTGAAAACCACAAGCCGCATCAGGAGAGGATGGAAAAGCAGTGAAGGTGATGATTTCCAAGAAGCGAAAACCTGTGCAGCCGAAAGAAGTGAACTCGACAACCCCACCAAACAACAAAAGAAAGAAAAACAAAAGAAGGGGCAATAGAAAAAAAAGAGTGATGAAACCCCAGTTATGTCCGAGTATGACGTAAAAGAATCACCTTGCAGGCAACATATTCATGAGGGTGGACAAAAGAACATAGAGAAGAAGTGACCAAAATAGAAAAGCATGAAATGGGTATGCACTGTTGTTTCTGGGGATTGAGGTGGCACAACAGATGATGCAGCAGAGATCAAAGTAGAAAGAAAGAGAGAGAAAGAGAAAGCAGAGGGCAAAGAAAAGCAAGACAGCTTTATTTCTGTGTGTGTGAACTGAACAAGCCGACATCAAATATAGACCAAAGCAGTGAATCACAGACAGACATGGTTAAACAACTAAGCTAAAGCTAAGTAAGGTTTTTGCAATAAACGCAGACACACGTATTAACGTTCCTCAATTACGATACATACACGCTCTTCTTCTTTTATGCCAAAAACTGCCATAACAGTAACACATTCTAATGCTATCAGATAAGGTGAAAACAACATCTTCCACCTCAAAACTTACACTGTAACTTAAACCATTTTAACCAATCACAGATACACATTTATCAAGTAGGCACATAACCAAAACTTTTTAAGTGTTAAATTTTCGTATTAAACATTGATAAAAAATATTAGTATATAATAATTATGGGAATGACAAATTTATCTTCCATTTGTTTTTTCGTGAAATTACTCCTCGTGATTACAAAACTTGGGCCCAATATTCAGTGCAGAGCTCAGATTCCAGCGTGTGGTGCCTTTTTCTTTTGGCTACCATGGTTGAAGTAAATTAAATTGTGTTAAGTGAAAAAAAATAGTATTTTTTATTGTTGGAGGTTGAACTGGTAAAGCGACTGATCTCAGAAAAAAAGTTGGGGTCCATGTGATGAAGAATTAACCTTTTAATCAACATTTTCTGTGAACAGGTACATGAACATGTAACACCGTTGAGGCTTTAATTTCTTTAATTATGGAATATTTTAATTATTGCATCGCCCCTTTTTTAGATTCTTGGTGGATGCTTGGTCCTACGAGGATATAAAAGTCATTTAAGAAATGTGAAATACCATGATTATTATAAATATGTTACTCTACACTTTTGACTAACGAAAATAATTGGGATTATCTTTCACTAAAAATTTAAGCACAAAATTTACCCTAATGTTACTATTTTTATTCTTTTAAAATTCCTTTCTTTGCGTCTTCGAAACTGAATTTGAAAGGCTTTGGATCTTGCTTCGTGGCATTCATAATTAGTATTTGATTCTTGGCAAATGAAAAAGTATCGAAAAAAGAAAATGGAAAGAAGATTATTATTATATGCAAGACTACGGCAGCCACTAATCGAAAAAGCAGGAGATTCACATGTCAAACCTTGATTCCTGCTTCAAAAATCATATTACCTTAATTAATCATGTTTTATATACCTTAATTATCCAAAACGTTAATATTTCATGAATTTTGCGAAAAAATAGGATGCCCAAAATGCTTTCTTAGTCTATGTCTTCTTCTTTTATGGCATGAATCTCCCCAAACTTAATTGAATAAAAAAATTTAAACTCTTTCTTTAAAATTATTATTTATTTTATTATTATTATTATTATTATTAAGTAACACAGACCAAAATTTCTCTATCAGTAGTAGGATGTGCCTTTAGGTTGAATTCCAACTTCTAATGCAAGCCAATTTAAGTTGGGATGTGTCTAATCTTTAATGTTTCAAGTCAAATTTCATGTTAATTTCATTAAAAAAACAAAAGTTAGTGATCGTTGCTTGAACTTTAACACCCGATTACTGTTTTATGACGCAGATCTAAAAACACCAATGAACTCATTGCTTCCACTGCCTGTGATTAAACAAGGATGTCATACGTACCTTTTACTATAGATATTAAAATAAGAGTTAAAATGCAATATGTACCGATATTTTAATTTGGGTTGTATATGTGTTCCACATATATCCGTATTTGATATTTCAGGATATCTTATTGATACTTATTCGTGGAGTATCTAATTTACAAAGTTATAATATAGTACAAGAAAATTTTTGAATAATGATCAATTTTAATAACAAAAATAATTAGTGACTATATAGTAATCAATTTAAGTATTAATCTAAAAATTAAAAATTATTGGCATCTAAAATAATTCAAAAAAAATTATAATTAGTCTCTAAATTGATAATTAAAATAATTTTTATTATGAATTGATTTCTAAATTGGCCACTAACATTAGTTACCAAGGCTTTGACTAACAAAATAATTTGTCAATAACATTAGTTATCAAGGTTTTGACTACCAAAATAATTAGTCTATAAATTGGTCTCTAATTAGGAAATTGGTCTCTAACATAATTTTAGTTACTAAAATTGGTCATTATTTAAGAGTTTTCTTACAGTGGTACTTTTATAATGACAATAGTTTATATTTTTTAATGTTGATAACTTTAGTACATATAGTTTTAATTTAGATTAACACAATAACAATCATATATTTATTATGTTTTTAAGAAATATTGTATTCATTGTTCAATATTCATGTATCGCGTATCTATCACGTTTCGTGTCCTATTAGTTTTTAAAATAAACATATCGACGTATCATATACGTGTTGTATTCGATACACATATTATATTCGTGCATCATATATTAAAATAAAAAAATCCAAATTTTCTCAAATATATAGTTCATAATTTTGAAACGCGTTTTTTTTTTCTTGCATTAGGAAGGAGAACAGTGATCAAGACAACAAATCAAATGAAATATATCTCTATATTGAAGTTATGCAGATATTTTTAACAATCTATGACAGTGTTTATTTATAAAATTCGAAGAGAATTGCTTCGGAGCATATTTTTCTCAGTGAGCTATTATTGCTTCGTTTATTTATTTTGAAATATAGTTTAGTATTTATTTAAAAGGTCAATACATGTAATAAAAGTTGTAATTTTAAGAAAAATAAAATAAAGAATTACCTTTTCTTTTATTTTGCTTTTTCATTTTACATCACAATCAAAAAAGGGACAGAGAAAACTAAGAATTTAATTGTATTTAATCTATAGAAGATAATATTTATACATACTACATAAAAAGGGAAAAGATTCCAAAATATAAATAAAAATAATAATTTAGTCAAAAATACATATTTAAATATAGTAAAATTAGTCTTCTATTTTTTGAAGTAGTCTTTTTGTGAAGAGTAGAACATCAATAATAATAATAATAATAATAATATTAAGATATAAACAAACTTTCCTGTTAATATAGACATGCAAGTTGAAATGTCAAAATGAATTTGAACCTGTGAGTCAATTTAATTCATTATGGATTCGAGTTAGGTTGGGTTGAAAAGAATTTAGTTTTTTTTTTTTTAAGTGGGTTGAACTCAACTCAACCTGACTCATTTAACCCACCAACATTTTTTTATAATTTTTTTTATCTTTTTAATAATTATTTACTACCTATAATTATATAGGTTCACAATTTTATATTTTTAAATACTAAAAAGTTGTTCAATATTTAAATAGTTTGAATGTTTAATTGATTTGATTGTCAAGTTATATCCGTTGATACTTTAATCTTTAACTATAATCTTTATAGTAAATTACAAGTGTCTTATCAAAACAATTTTCTAAATTAGCATGACAAAAATGTGTAGTTTTTTTATTTATATTTTGTTGAATACCATGACAGAAAATGTGTAATATTAGCCATGTTTTCTTGGACTATATGACACTTTTTTGAAAATAATTCATCATATATGGGTGGTGAGCATGATGAAGACATTGATTCCTATGATTGTCATCTCATGATTTGTTTAAATAATTATTTAAATATATGAAAACTTAAAAATAAATACATAAGTAATTTTTTATGTGAGTTGGTGAGCCAACCCACTTAACCTACCAACCTGTGGTGGGTTGAACTGGGTTGTAAAATTTCTGGCTCACCATAAAGTGAGTCGGGTTAACTTCACTTATTTTCAACCCGGGTCGTGGTGAGTCAACCCATGTGAGTCAGGTTAGTTCACTTTGACATGTCTACGTGCAAGTTTTTTTGTTGGAAAAAAAAAAACTAAAAATGTTGGAGTGAGATAAAGTGGGAAGGAGAATGAAACACCCCATATGGATAGTTGCTTTGTAACCAAGGAAGATGCAATCAATCTCTCTATAGACATTATTCGAAATGTATATACATTGACTTGAAGTTATTAAGTTGCCAATATTAAGCACAAAGAAAAAAAATGGACGAAATAAAAGTCAAATTTTTATATCATATTTCAACTTTTCTACAATTTATACTCAAATGGCCTTAGACCTGATTTTCTTTCCAAACATCTTAATAAGTAACCCTTTTTTCAAGGTTTTGAGTATGTGAAACACATGTCACAATTTGTTCCACAATATAATCATTTTTTCACTCCAATACTCAACTTCCCTTTCTGGGAGCCTTCCTCCTTGTGCCTTCTCTAAATTCAAATTTAAAATAAATAAATAAACTTAAATCGTCAAATATTATTTCAAACTCAACATATTTACAAATACATTTTTCTTATTTAATATGATATTAGTTTTTTTTATTATTTCATGTTAAAAAATACAACTAAAATCAATTTTGTAAATACGACTTTAATTGAATTTTAAAAGACAAAAAACTAAAACTAATATTCGTATCAACATTTAAGAACTAAGTATTTATTACTATTGTTATTATTTCATCGATACCGATTTAATTATTAATTTAGTCGTTAAATTATCTATATTTTTAGTTATTTTAAGTATATTTTTATTTAATTTATTTTTATAAAAATATATGTAAAAGTGTTTTTTTTTCTTTTTGTTAAATCTATCGAAGAAGAGATTTACCGAAGATCGAAGAGATATAACATCAATAAAAATTGAATCGAACCATATAAAAAGATATAATTTTTAGGACTATGTTTCGTGTCATGTTTAATTAAACAATTTTATCTTTTATTAAATTAAAATAGTTATTATTTACGAATTTATATTTATATAATTTTTTATCTAAATATAACTGGATAATTCATCAACTCACAAATAATCATATAAATCTTATTTTTATTGTTTTTTATATTTTTTAAATTATATTATTTTAATACAATATAAATGTAGACAGAAACTTAAAAGCTAATATTAACGATTTTCTTTCTTATTTTAACATAAACTTGTTATTATTGATAAATATTGGTATACGTTTTAGAAATTTCAGCTCACATATAGTACGTAAATTTTATTTAAACTTTTATATCGATTTTAAATGTAAGAAACCTATAAATTTAAATTAAATTATTTATTGGGAATGTTCAGGTAATGTATGTTGGGTTCTCTTTGCATTGTAGTCCGTGTGAGGAAGTTAAGATTTCAAATATTAGCCACAAGAAGTTGTTGCTCACGTGGAAGCTATTCGCATCAAATCAAATTGGATTTTGAATAAATTATGTGTAGAAAATTTGCAAAATTTGGGTTGGTTTGTGTTACCATAGTCTTAAGCATAAATGAATGGTGCACATTTGTTGCTATTTCTGTGGCCAAAGATATTGTATTAATTTGATTCGATGAGTTAGATTTGGCTTTTTCCAATGTGCTTTTCTTTGCATCTAAAATGCAAATAATACCTTTTTATAGAAAATGGTTTACAATTTGATATGCTCTTAATTTGTTTTTATAAATTATCTCATTATCACATTAAAGACACTTCTCCCTATATGTTATCTATACATACACAATGCATAGATACATATTTATAACTAAGAATTTTAAATAAAAGAAAATTAGTTTATTTATCTAAATAAAATTTTTAAAAATATCAAAAATATAAATAGAGTAATTCAAATTTAATTTTTTTCTAAATTTATAAGACTTTAAAATTATTTGTCGAACAATATTACAATTATATTTTATAACTTTTCTTACAAGGATCCAAGTATGCTTATAAAATCTTTACGTTAGATGTTCATTCACTATATGTCTAAAATGTTAATTTGTATGATATTCCTTCTCCTTTGATTGTGATATGAAGGAAGATGAAAAACTCAAATACTTAAGACAACAAGAGTATAATACACGCAATAAATATGATAATCAAGTAACAATGTGTACCTCATAAATCTAGGTTAGATATATTTTGAGTGTCTTAATCCCTAAATAGTGTATTTTTATCTTATTTTAATATGATAATTTTATCAAAAGAATTGTTTCTATATGATTCCATTGGATATGGGATGACAATGTGGGTCACTTCATCTCATTTTATCCGTCCCTCATTTGATCCATAAAAAGCAAATTAGGTTGACCCATTCAACATAAAAAATATGGACTATTTTTTCTGACTTTCCCCACATAACATTTGACTTGCGGGTTTGTTGGTTGTCCTACGACCTACAAAAAAATTATTTGTTTTGTAATTTGTTTAAAATACTAGGGTGCTAGATTTTAATAACTTTAATTTTATTCAATTAAATTTGTATAAATAATAATTTTTACAAGTCAAATTTTTAAAATAAATAATATTCATAATTTTATAAATTCTTATTTTAAATACAACACTATTGAAAATAAAAATGAGTGAGCTACTTTTGGATGTAGTGAAGAAAAAGCACACATCGTATTGTACTAGTATTACTATATTTTAGAAATTTAAGTCAAAGCTAATTATGCGTGCCAAATGCATATTAGTCCATCGTTGACCAATGTAAACTACGAGTTGTGTGATACAAATCTAAGTGGGTCAGCGGACTAAAATACTCAATTCATCCTACATTTTATTCTTGTGGGCTTGTGAGTTGACCCACATAACCCACCCCACATTATCATCTCTACTTGGATATAGATGTGATCAAGTTAACCTTGTACCATACAATAACAATATTTATATTATTAATAAAATTATTACTTGTAATAAATCTTTTTTATTGTGTTTTATATCTCTTCATTACAATTTGGTGACTAAAAGTTGTTAGTCACTAATGTGATCAATACACCAATTTATAAAGTGAAAAATTATTAATTACTAAAATAGTCATTATTCTGAATATAAATTTATAATTGGTCACTAATTAATTAGAGACTAATTTAAAAACATATTGTTTTGGTGGCAAAAATCATGGTGGTTAATGTTTAGTGATCAATTTCCTTTAGTAACTTAAATCTTCATGGCTAAATTTTACAAACTAATTATAATTTTTTATTCATAATAATTATTTTACTAATCAATAATTTTTATTTTGTAAATTATTATCTAAATTTGTTACTACAATAACTAACAACTTTTAGTCACTAAAATTGGTCGTTAATTAACCATTTTCTTGTAGTGTTCTATGTCTATGTTATCTTTTTATAATTTAACAACGTTAATTATTTACATTTTTGAGTATTATTTACTTAAAAAAATCCTTTGCATGTTTTTTTTTTTGTTAAAATGCATGAAGTTGTTGTTATTTCTTAAAACAAGAGCTTTAATTAAGTAAATTTTAATCTCAAATCTTGATTACTTTTTTTGGTGGAAAAGAAAAAGTAACCTCCAGTAGTTATACATTTTAATATACATTAAAACTTCTTAAACAATTATTCCTTTTAACCTAAATGTATTTACTTGTAATTTATGCGTATTTGTTTAATTTTAGTATATACTTGTTTCTCCAGCAGTTTTAATTGTTTTTATTTTATAGTCCACTTTAATAAAAAAAATTCATTTAATATTTATAAATAAATCTTGCTAGTTTGAAAGAAGACTTAATAAAAAAATGGTGACTCATTTTTCTAAAGAAAATTATTTATAACAATAAAATTACTAAATATTTTTCACTAATAATATATTGACTAAAACAATAATTCCTGAGAATAATTAATAACTACCCCAGTTGGATATTTTTCAATTTGTCCAATGTATTTAAACATTTTAAATTTCTTAAGTAGAATTTGTACATCAGAATTTGTCCTTAATTTGTTATATCAAATCTGATTATATACGACAAGCAAAGAATCTGATTCCAGTTGAAAGAATTGATTTATCATTATCTAGTTTGGGACACAATTCCGATTGGATTCAAATATGACTGGTAGAATCACAAAAAGTAAGAATCTAATCTATCCACATTCAAGATAATAATAAGATTATATCAATACAGAAAGGGAAAAAAATTCACGTGCATGCACGTACTCTTCCAAATTCATGAATTTAATTTATATCCTTTTCAATTCTAGAATATGTACTTCAAGCATAATAAATTCAATTTCTACCTATTTTACTTTATTATGTTTGGACATATAAATATTACCAATGTCAGAAATGACACGTTTCCACGGTACATGAATTTAATTTATATTAAAGTGATGTAAATTTTATTTTTCTAAGATTAAATTAAATTTAAAATTAACTTTTTAATAATAAAATATCATAATCATGAGGTATAACGTTACTTAATTGATTGTTCTATTTGTTGAATTTATTCTTTTATTTATCATATCACTATTTGACCACTATTTATTAAATAGACATTGTTATTCTCACATCATTATTTTCTTTATTACCATTTGACATTATCCTTCATAATTATTTACTTTCTTTTTATTCTAAAAATATAAAAATAAATTTTTGTTAAGATTATTTTACCTTTATACAAGTTATCAAATGGTCGTCAAATGGTGTCAAACAATTTTTTTTCTTATTATATAGTCTCGTTTGATATTTATATGTCTCGACGTAAAAAATATGTGTTAGAAATTCTAAAATAACGAAAAATTAATATCAATTTATCATATTTAAAAAAACTACAAACATTTTTTTCAAATTAGTTTTATAAAGTTAAATTAGTCTTAAATTTTATATTACCTATATAAACATGGAATTATTTTGGTTGCATGTGAAAATGTAATAGCTTGAGCATGCAAGATAAACCTTTAATTAATTAAGCATTTAAAGATTTAGCAATGAAAAGGAAATGGAATGATTCCGCTCTTTAAATTTGTTGTCTCAACCACTTCACACGCCATTGGAATCATCCTTATGCATGCTAGGTATGTACATGCACATGGGTGTGGCCACACAAGTGTGTGCAATATTGTAAATTGCATGATGAATTAAATTTTGGTTTCTTCAAAATTCAAATAATTAGAGCCATGTCTTTCATCAATCTAATTAAACTGGATTGACAACCACCAAGTCTTTTCGCAACACCACTGAAAAAAAAGAGAGGATAAAAATATAATAATCTATATGCTATTTTTTTTTCTTTACTTCTTTTCGTTACACTATTTTATTAATACGATTTTCTCATGAAGAGAATTATATGCATGAGATGTTAGCATTTGCGTAGACAATGACATGACATGCATATCTCTTTGATGGATACACTCATTCATCCACCTTCAACACCAAAGTTTTCTTCCCTTTTTTTTTTAATCGATGTCTATAATTTTTTTTTCTTCAATTTATTTATTTAATATTTTTTATAATATCATATGGGAAAAGTTGTATGTAACTTTAACTACAATGGTTTTCTACCGGTATCATTTTAGGAACATTGGTTAAAAAGTTACCTTGAGCAATGAAATTCAAAAGATAATCCTAATTAAGTAAAGTCATAATAATTGTGATTCACACTAGTTAAAAATACCTTTAGCCAATATCAACGGTCATAAATTATTATAGACTCAACTGATTAAGATCTTAAGAGATTTCGACTAAAAAAGTAACCTTAAGCGATATTAATTTAAAAAGTAATTAAATAATTTTTTTATAATTCAAACAAACTCACTTATTTTTTATTTGCAGTGTACAAACTGAATTTAGCTTGAGCTAGGAAAATAGGTGACAAGTGTTGTGGTGGGGTTATAGGTTTTTATAGTTTTTGTACTCTTTCTCATATTATGAGAGTGGCAATTATGGACATGCACCAGCTTCAAATATTTCTCAGAATTTCATATTTGCTTGAAAGAATGAGATTTATATAGGATTTATTTGGAATGATTTTAGAATAAAAAAATAAAATGTGAAATGGTGAAGAATGAAGATAAGACTTTTTGGGTGGCCAACATGAATGGGATAATAGTTAATGTTAGGTCATTGTTGAAAAGTACGTAACATATGACTTCTATCAACTCAATAACACTCACTGCCCTTCATGTAGTAAAATTAAAGAACCTTTCTAGTATTTTCATCAATGAATGTCAATACAAACACATCAAACAAATTATAACATTTTTTTTTTCACACAAATGGTTCCTTTTACAAATAAGTTCATATCAATTATGATCATATAAAGTTTGGGATCTTAATTACGTGGACACTTCAAAGAAAACAACCACAAAAAATTCATGATAAAAATTATTTTCAAATTAATTAACTTATAAATACAATGGATTTACATTCAAATTAATTAACTTAAAAGTACAATTCATTTCTTTCATGAAATGAGAAATTTTTAACTTTTAACATGCTACTCTTTTTTAAATTGAAATAAGTTTGTATTTAACTTGAAATACGTTTGTATATAACTTGAATTTCTTTTAGAATAACATGGAATTTTAAACCTTTTTTAATTTAAGTGTTAAATATGTTTTTTATCTTTTAATTTTTGGTGAAAATTTGAATTAGTCTTACTTTAAAATTTTGAACTAATTTAGCCTTATATATTTAAAAATGTGCGGATTTAATTCATTTAATCAAATATTATTAAGTTTATTTAACGTTTTCAATTGTATTTCAAACGTGATTATTTAATGTTAAAGCGAAAATATCTCAAACGGTATAAACAACTCGAATGTTATTATAAAACGAGTTTAAAATACTAAATAAATTTAATAAAATTTAGTTAAAAAAAATCAAATCTACACATTTATAAAATAGAGGACTAAATTGAATTACAATTAAAAAAATAATTTTAAATTCCAATAAAATTTAAGGTAACAAATATATATTTTATGTTTCTAACGTGATATGAAAGGGATTAAACTCGAAAGTGAAGTAAATGGTTTGGTTTTGATCACATAGGAAAGAGTAACCACACACAATATTTTTGTCGATTGTGGGTCCAATCAAGTAGCCACTTTAATGGCACATGAGAAAGGTGGGGTTCAATCAATCAATTTCCTTTCCCACATCCAACAACTCCAAGATAAACACTACATTTCCATCTCTTCTTCCTACGTGACACCCTACCTCCCTCTCCATTCTTATATGCATTCTTCACAACCCCACTTCAACATTCGATCTTTAAAACCCTATTCTACAACAAACATTTATTAAGAAAATTCATCTACATTATCTGCACCAAACTTCATCCTCATTAAGAATCAATCATCTACTTTTTACTTCTGCTTCAAGCAAAATCTATGCAAGATACTACAAATTTGTAACTAAAGTGAACATGGAATACAAATTTTCAGTTATGGAGCCCTTCCAAGCTAGCAAGAAGCCAGATTCACGGCACGAACAACTGTTGGAGGGAACCTTCCCTTTTTAAGTGTCCTTAGAAATTAACAAATCTGCATAAAATTATAAAATTATAAATAAATAAATAAATAAACCCTTAGAAGGCCGTAATGTGTCCTTTGTTTTTGTCCCCTCCATTTGACACACCCCCACGCTTCCTCTCTTTAAAATTCTCAAAACCACATACTCTATGCAAACCGGTTTTCATCCAAAATAATACAACATCGCAAATTCATTAATCTTGTTAACACCGACACCAGACTACACAAGAATATTAGTGCAACTCTTTTGCTTTCTTTCGCACAAAACCAATCTCCTCCCATTATTGACCTTCACATGGATTTGTGATGATTGGTTTGGTGTGTGCTTAGTTTTTAAAACCCCATTATCTCAATTTCTATTGCTTTGCCTTCCCTCACATGTTGTTGCCAGACATCATTAGTTCACCATTTCTTACTTTAATTAGCATGTTTTCCATTACATCAAACATGAAGCATGTTATGTATCCTATGTAACACAATGTTGTTGTGCAAGGAGTGGCATCTTCGGTGGTTTACTCCAGTAATTATCAGATTGTGATTGCAGCTATATGCAGAAAAAGCAATGATCACAATTGAAAAAACAGTGCGATCCTTATACCTTGTCATATTCAAAGCTGCATTATTATGATTACTTTGTCATAGCTGCCAAAAGTACAGTAATGTGAATACGCTGCCACAAATTAAATTAAACTCATCATTAAATCCTAGACACTACTAATTATTACTTTATGTATCTGTCTTTTGCTCAACTCTGCCTCTAAATTTGTTTGATAGAGAGAAAATTCAGAAAAAAACAGACCTAGTTACATTTTATAAACATCGATTTCACCATATAAAAGTAACCAACCCGTGCATTGGAAATCAAACAACAGTAATGAGAGTCAAAATTCCTAGGTATTTACGTGATTAATTTTTCACAGTTACATACAAGACGTTGACTAATTAGGTTGGAATCAAACTTCAATAATAGCATCATCATGTGTCTCCCTCGATCCCCTCCTCCATCATGCCTTCACCTTCAACTACAACTGTTGCATAAAGTTTTCAAAAAACAGTGGCCAAGAAAACAACAACTCATAATGAAATATGCTTAATTATTGATTCAGATAACAGATTACTCCACTGTGTTACTTACCATTGTTATTGACAGTGATAACACCTCTGTGTCTGTTACAACTTACACCTCATTTATAACACTTTTTTCTGGGGTCCTTGTTTTGCTTTCAAATCCCTTTCAGCTCAATCCTTTCCACCCTTTAATTATAATCTCCATCAAGACATTTAATACTGTTAATTAGCATTCGTGTCTCCTCCTTAACTATGTTTTTGTTGTTCATATCTTTAAAACATCCTACTAAATCATTAGCAATTATGAGAAACATCATGACTGAACATTAGTTATCCTGGGAACTTTATTCAGTGACAAATCCACAAACACCTTGTGCCCACATGAATACAGGACTATTACATCATACCACTCCATTTTACTCATCATCATAATAAACGCTAAACACATTAATTTATAACATTTAGTATTACATTCTTAACATATGGTTTAGTAAAAATCAAAGTACGATTATTAAATATGTTGTTTAAGATTACAGTGAAAAGGATATATCAGTAGCTAACACGAGAAGATCTGTGTGGAGCAGTAACATCATCAAGACTAACAAAACTTTAATAATTTGAAGCCTTTTTTTCAAAGAAAGGTGGTTGGTTTTGTTAGCTAATGCTAAACTTTAGGTGATGTCTCAGTGTCTCTTCTCTTAAGAAAAATAAGAGAGTTAGATATGAGAAAGCCAAGTCTCCATCCAAAGGAAAAAAGTGGGACAGAAATGGACGGATGGGATCTTCAGATAGAAAGCCAAGTGGGCCCTTTAATGGGCCTAAGATTCGGTCCGGAACTGGGCCCATTTGAGAACACTAATGTGACATGATAAATCCACCTGACGTGAACCTGGGCATGGACACCTCATCACATTACCGTGTTTATGGTAATTCCGTTCAATGTACAACATTGACTTACCCAATAGCTATTAGTTCATAGTTTATTCACGTTTTAAAAAAAATATATATAAAATAAAATGAAGCTGTATCGTGATTCTTACCCATAGATTTTCTACATGTTATTTTTACAAGATTTTGCTAATAATGAATTAATTGATCATTTCAATCACATATGTCACATCAATATTTTCAACCATCTGATCATGTATTGATACATTAAAATTAAATTAATTTAAGTAGACAAGTAACTGGAGCGTATTTATTAGTAAGCAAGGACGTACCTTATGCTTCGTTGTGCTGTCTCAGGTGCAAAATTATTTATGTTTATAATTCTACATTTTGTAAAGAAAAGTTATAATTATCGAATAAGAATCGTATCTCTTCATTCTTATAGTTTTTTTTAACCTCCCAAAATCTATAATCATAAAAATATAATAATAATTACACCACCCAATAAGAGTTGAACTCGTAATTGTATTATTTATGTAGTTAATTTAATAATTAGCATATATGATATGAGAGGAAGTTGAAGTTTATTTGGGAAGTCCAAAAAAGGAAATGAGGTTGGTGGTGAAGAAATTATGTTGATATGAAATGAATGGTTAACCATTGCCAACAAAAGCATGTGCTATGGAGACAAAAAAAAATTAGGTTGAGCTAAGATGTGGCATTGTCTGATCTGAATCTAGAAGTGCAAGAATAACGTAGATATAACCTTTTTGAGGGCAATTTCAATGATTAATATCACTGTTTGGGTTCACATGCATGCATGCTCTCTCAATCTCAATCCGTTGCTTAAATAAATAACATCTCTATCTCCTCCCATGTTGGTTTCGTGTACGACTATCCAACAAATGAATGAATCACAAATACCCTAATCACACATACAACAGATCAAGCTTTTACTATCAGTTCATGATAAATTCAAAATCTCACAACATTGGGTTAAGAATAAATATGTTACTTTTGAAATTTTCAATATGAGTTTAGTCTTATCGCATATAAAAATGAGAGAGATGAATAATATATAAGTTAGAAAATCTACAAATTTATTGTATTAAGATTTTTAATTAAAAATGATGTCATTTTTTTTATGTGATTTGAATTTATGTTTTATTGGTGTTGTATCTTCATCTTCGAAAGATAATAAAAATATTAAATAATAAGCGGAAACAAAACCCATATCAAATGTTTCATAAACAAATAATATGCAAAATAATAAGATGCATAAGACATACAAGAGATGAATCCGTAGACATCAAAACTTTTAACGTGTCAATATGAAAGAAAAATCCACGAGACCTAGTCCAATAAAATATTCCACTAATGATTAATGGGTACACCACAAGTTCTCTAAAAGCTTCCAAGGATCAACATAGAATTATTCTCTTCACCAACAGGGTAAATAACAAACTTCAATGAGTATTTAAATAAACAACAAAGGGAACTCCAATGAGATGAGGAATAAGACCTTTTCTCCAAGGTAGTTTTTCTGCATAAACTTACACAAGATAACTAGTGTTCTTTTCTTCTTATTCTTCACTCTCTCTGATGACTTATTTTCTTTTCTCATCAGAGACACTCACAACTTCCTAGTAATCATGGTATGGTGTAACATGTTATGTGTGTCTTTAGCCTTAACTTCCCTCTTTACTTACTACGATCATTAAATCTTTGAGAGTGAGATCATTAAATCTCTGAAAATGATCATAAAATCTTTGAATACGGTCATTAAATATTTGAGAATGATCATTAAATCTTTGAGAGCGATCATCAGATCTCTGAAAATTCTAGTACATATTTCATCCTCTTGACTCCATAACTAAAACTTCATTTTGAGAAGGGGGGACAACCTTACCCTTCCCTCTAGTTTCATCATTTAAGAGGTTATATTTGAGCATGTCAAAGGTTAGTTTTTCATTAGGAGCAAAGTTTCTCAGATATACCACCAATATCTTCTAACTGTATGGTAATGAGCTAAGTAACAACGGTGTCATTAGTCTATCATTTAATACAATATCCATTATGATCAACTGATTCACCATATTCTAAAACTGGTTCAAGTGTTTTGTCATTGAAGAGCGATCGTTGCATTTCAAGCTTACTAACTTCCAAATAAAAAATGTCTTATTACATAAATTTTTATACTCTAACAACTCACTTAATCTCTTCTATAACTCGAGAAAAAGGGAAAAGCAAATGTGTAAATCGTTCCGTTTTTCCGTTACAGTGAGTGACCGAAGAACGGAGTCTTTGGTTTATGATTTAACAAATATGGAAAATGTTATCGTTTTTTTATCAGTTTGGATCCAAAAAGTGTGAAGTTTGAGCGCATGAAAAGGGCTTTATTACTTACACTTCCCTTTTTCATAGACATGACTTCTCTTTTCTTTCTTTTATTTTCTAAAATAAAATCCCTTAAACACCCTCCTAATTTTAAAATAATTATCATGGATTTCTCAAGACGGCTTACGTCGTACACTTCCTCCTTCTACCGCGAGATCCCGTAAAATATATTTTAAAATTAGGTCTCAACACAAAACATCTTAAAAGATAAAAATTTTCACAGATGTTAAGAAAAATCAACATTCCAAAAAGTAGTATCCGAAAGATATTTTAATATTCCGGAAAAAACATCTTAAAGTGTTATTAGAGTTTCGCAAAAATACTTTTTCAAATATATTTAACATTCCAGCAAATAATTTAATTTGTTGACACTTTTAGAATATTAATTTTCTCAAAAACAATTTGTAAAATAATTTTCAATAATTTTAAAAAAGTTTAAAACTTATGGAAACAATTTTCAGGAATGTTCAATTTTTTTAATTTTTTGAAAATTAATTTTCATAATATTTTACAGAAATTTAATATTCTGAAAACCTACTTTAAAAAAAAATATTTTTGAAATAAAATACCAAATAGAGGTAGATTTCTAAAACAGGGAGGTGTAAATAACATTTGTCACGATAATTCGGATATCTTAAAAGAACACGGGCCGATCCAGCCCAATAAGTTTTTATAGGGCTACGCAGTGTGAAGCAGTTTGCAATGCTCTTATTGTCTAATTAGAAAACCCACATATAAAATGAAGTTTTTTATTAAGAAATTTTGTTTGGAACTACGTGATGTGAAAATACTACATCAAATGATGTTACATGATTTTTCTGATTTTAATATAAAAACATATTTCTATAAACATATTCTACTGTTATTTTCTTATCACACGTCGTTTTTATGTATTGTATTAATAAAGACAACAAAGTTTGAATTTATAATTTCATTAAACTAATGAAAATCTGTATGAATAAGCCAAATTTGACGAGTGTATGGTAATTTTTTTTTAAATTAAATAGATCATGCCATAAAAATTGAATAACTTGTTCATGATTGAATTAAATTATCTTTAATATCTGGTTTTAATTTGTAACAGCATTGATAAGTACAACCATATTTAGTGTTCCTAATTAATTAGATTATAGATATGAAAATAACAGATGCAAATAAGTGGTGATTAAGCTTAAAATAATTACTTTGGTTAGGTGAGTTAGGTCCAAATAAATGAGAAGTGTTTCCCATCGTCTCATAGTAGTTAAGCAAATTTCTCCAATTGTACTATGTATAAACTTGTTTTAAAAAATAACTAATGCTTTTAAGGAAAATGACTTCTACCCAAATTGGTCCTAAATGATGTGACAGATAAATTATTTTTTAAATGATAAAAAAAATTGAAGGTATATCTAGATAAATTTTTATAAGTATTTTAAATGCTAAAAATTAATCATTATAAAATTAACTTATGAATAAATTGATTTTTTTTTATGAATTGCAAATTTATATGAAAGAGAAAATGATATAATTGTAATATGTAATTTATTTCTATTATTTTTGTATTGTTCTACATGTCATAAGATAATAGTTTTGAGGTTTCAAATATAAAATTTTTAAAATATAATTAAGAATATAGTAGGAGTATGAAATGTTTTCGTAATATAAATATCCGTTATATATGGTTAGGGATGAAAAATATATAATTTTTTTTAATTTATACATTTAATTATAAATTAGGATAAGATTTAGAACTTGTGCTAACTTTAATCATATATTTAAGAACAACTGGTTCCTGAGTACATAATATGTTTACCGTGTCCAGGAAGTAAGTGAGAATTGTTAGAGTAATTGATAAATATTTAATAAATATTTTAAAGCATTAGTTGTGTGTTTTAATTAAAAATAAATAATTACTATTTTGTTCGTGATTCCGATATAGTAACTGTTTTATTAAAAAAGTTATTTAACCATGTATTTGTAATTACAAAAATAGATAGGATAAAATAATTAACAATTTTTCAGATATTTCTTTGTATGTATTGGATGTTACATTTTTTTCGTTTTACTTTCTAACCAAAACCAAATATGGAAAAATGTAGTTTATTTTAATTCGCTTTACTTATTTTCTATCCATTATGTATCTATCAAAAATAACATTTTAGATAACCATGAGAATATTTCTGTAAATTAATTAATGTACACGTTAATTTTAATTTTAAAAAAGTTAATTTTAATCTTTCTTCTTTATTTTTATAAATGATTATAAAGAAGTTCACTCAAACATGGTTAATGTTTGAGAAAATATTATATCAGAGCTATTATATATTAAACTAGCTTTAAATTATTTAAAAAAATATTTTTCCATACAGGCTTATGTAGATTACCATAAACATTGCTTTAGAAGAAAATTATATACCATTTCAAGATACTCTAAAGAGATTTTTGTTGTAGATTGCTCTTTTCATATTATATTGACTAATTCATATTAAATCAAATATAATTATTAAAATAGATAAGGTTCTCAATCCAACTAAATGAAAATGCTATAATGCTAATTGGTGTAGTATTAATATATATTAAATATATGCAAATTAAACTACGAACTATGGTTTTACAAATATTATGAACATTTTTTAAAATTAATGAAAAATGAAATTATATTCTAATTGAGTTTGAAAAGGTATTAAAATGAAAAATTAAATAGTTCAGTGTCCTTTTCTTAAAAATCATTGTTTCTTTAAAATTTCATTTTTATATTGCTTCTTTTTAATTTTCATTATTTCCTTTATTTTATTTAAAGATGTTTTTTTTTTATTTCTTTTATAGACATTTCGAGTCAGAAGGCGATAAAATTTAGGTTCATTTAAACTGATCATAATTTTTTATTTGTTTTTTTTTAATTTCAAGATAATTTCACTCATTACAAAAAATATAAAATAAATGAAAAAGAGAGAGGTTTGTGTGAGATAAAGAGATCGAGCTATTTAAAAAGAGGTATCCTTAATAGAGATGGCAAATAAATCCGTCCCCGTGGGTATTGTCCGAACCCGTCCCCGTGGGTATTGTCCGAACCCGTCCCCGTTTTGACGGGGAATCCCCGCATTGACTAGGTATGGGTATGGGTATGGGGAATCCCCGACTTTTTCAGTTGGGTATGGGGATGTACATATACCCGCCATAATACCCGTCCCCGTCATATCTCCATTCTTGTT
>Ga0214542_1003556_pt1 | contig 31653 bp, 20 predicted proteins | sample CNSS1metaG_FD_160096 | JGI IMG/M metagenome (GOLD analysis project Ga0214542, IMG submission 160096) | Root nodule microbial communities from cowpea collected in UCLA plant growth center, Los Angeles, California, USA - CNSS1 | ecosystem: Host-associated > Plants > Roots > Nodule | place: USA...
TTAATTAAACATTCATACTATTCAAATATTATTAAGCAACATTCTAGCATTTAAAAATATGAAATTGTGAATACATATAATAGGAGTAGTAAATAATCATTAATATATATATATATATATATATATATGTAAAAATATGTTAGTGGGTTAAGTGGGCCAACCCACCTTCAACCAGGCTCGAACCCATTTAACCTGTGGGTTAAGTGAGCCGGGTTAAGTTTAACCCACTTTAAAAAAATTAAATTTTTCTCAACCCAATCCGGCTCGAACCAGTGATGAGCCAGGTTGACTCACAGGTTGAAACCCATTTTGACATTTCTAACAAGATTTTGGAAAAAGTAAATGAGTTACGTTTAAAAAAAAGGACAAAGGTTAAACTTTAAAAATAAAAATTTGGGAGGTGCAAGAAGAAAAATATTTAGTGAGAAAAAGAAAGGCTCATGTTAATAAAGGCCCATTTTGAAGTAACCCAAAAAGGGGTGAGAAAAGGCACTGGATATAGTGCATCCACACGTCAAATTCAGAGCCTCAGCAGGTGAGGATGAAGCTTCAACTTGGCATGCATAATTTTCCTCTCATTGTGAAGAAAATCATGTGCCACACAAATTAGCCACTATCAAGATAAGACACTTGTGGAGAACTCATGCCACAGTGTCCCATATCATCATTTGCAACTCAATCCAACGGCTGACATTCACTTGTGAGGTGCAGCCACAAGACATGATATATATTATCATCACATACATATTTTATCTAAAGTTTCACCAAAACTTGTTCACCCCATTTGTCTTGTGAATTCTCATCATCACCAACACAAGTGGTAGATTGATTGGGTTGGAAGAACATGGCTTCTATCATCATGTCATTTGCTCCAGCCACCGGAAGAGTTTTTGCAGCCACTGCTGCAAAGGGTGCTGGTGGAAGCAAAGAGGAGAAAGGTTTCCTTGATTGGATCCTTGGAGGGTTGCAGAAGGAAGACCAGCTGCTAGAGACTGATCCTATTCTGAAGAAGGTGGAGGAGAAGAATGGAGGCACCACCTCCACTGGCCGCAACAAGAACTCTGTGGCAGTGCCACAAAAGAAGAAAGGAGGATTTGGAGGCCTCTTTGCCAAGAACTGAACCAGTCATTTACCTTACATTTTAATTTACTTGTCTTCTCAAACTCAATCATCCTTGTCTTCTCCACCTAGATTCCAATCTCTTGGTCTTATGGAATATTTTATGTTTGGCTCTTCTGGCTCATTGTATTACACAATTATATCGATTCATTTTGGATCAGTTACCAACCAGGTACAATCTGTTAACAATTTGGATATATTTTGAGTTTTTTGCTTATTTACTTCTCTTACTACTTTAGGCCTTTTATCTGTGTTAAATGGTAATGTCCTACAAATTCCAATGTCTTAAATAGAAGAACTCCTTTCATTGTGAGGATAACAAGGAAACAAGATCAAGTGTGAGTGTGAGACAACATATATAAACTAGCTCACCCCTTTTCTTTGTGTTTCTTACAACAGAAAAGGCAGAGTTTACATGTTTTTGCATCCAAGATGAACATTCAATGAAATCAAATACAAAGTATTACCATTTCGTTGTAAATGGCCCTTGTTAAAATTGCATGATAAGCTTAAACATCATGTTGTTGTTGTTTGTCTGTGTTGTAGGAGATATGTTCAAGGAAATAAACGATTATATTCTGTTTAGTTTGTTAATGATTTCAAAATGTTAACTTGCCGTTCAGTAAGTTTTTGTCAAATTCCAATGATTAGATGGAATTGACTCAAGTTGGGAGTTTCAACCTTTAAATTGCTGTTATCCCATGGACTTGGAACAAATTGAACTTTCTGTTTGAGGTTAGGCTCTAACGTTGGAGTCAGATAACCTTTACTGTAGCACTATAATTTCTTGCAAAATTGACAGCACAAAACCATTCAGATTTCAAGATTGTCAAGAACCATTAATGATAGTTGTAAGACCATTACTTATTTTGAAAATGGCATGAAGCTAATAAGTTACTGTCATATACAATGTATGAAAAGTAAGGATAAATGTTTCTGAAAGATCCAGAGAAGAAAGGAAATTTGAACGACCTGCTAAATGGTTTTAAACAAATATTGTCAATTAATCATGCTCACGGCTAAACATAAGATTTTCATCGGTCATTGTAACATTGTTAATAATATATCAGTCAATTATGGAAGATAAATGCTAAAAGGAAAGAACCAATGCAAGTGTATTAAAAGTCACACATACTGTTTCAGTTGAAATGAAATGCATGTTGTTAGAAGCACATTAAAAGAAAATACAACCGATCATGTTTGCATAGAGACATACTACACATATATATATCAAACAAAAACCTTCCGGGGATATCGTTATTATAATGTAAACCTGAACATATTCAAGAGAACAGACACTGAAATATGGCATCAAGAACTCCTTAATCTTTAATTTTACAGTCTATGATTCAAAGTTTTTCAAATGAGTATGTGAGAAATCTTCTGCTGGTGTTGCGGTTACTGAATTTGATCTAGAGAAGGAGGTGTGGATGAACTCAATGCAGTCCTCAACAGCTTCTGTCCTATAATAATCAACAGATACTCCAATTGGTTTTGATCTTCCCATGGAAGAGGAACCTCGGTTAGAAGATTTTCTCACAGACCTCAAGCATATAGCTTTTGTCACTTTATCTGCAACAACCTTCAGAAACTCAATGGGGGAGAATTCATGCCGCCAAGGAATCCTGAACTTGCAGCTCCTCCCATGCTTGTTAGTACATGATCTCCTGGTGTTCTTTCTCCAGGACAAGCTTGTGTTCTCAAAGAAGCAGCCCGTGTGATTCATTGAGTGTTTCTCTTTTCTTTCTTTGCATAACCATAGTGTTATATACAAAAGAGGGAGAGAAGCAAGAGAGAGTGTATGAGACAAGTGATGTGGTAACAGACAAAAGGAATTGTAGGTAAGACCCAACAACACAGTTGTTGGAAAGGTTGGAAATTTGAAATAAGGAAGGTCTTGTGTGCTTAAGTGAGAAAACTGACCGTAGTTACCAGGTATATATGGTAAAGGTTTTGTAATAATCTTGTGATTACCTACAAATACTTTTACAAGTATTTGACCTTTTGAACGTAAGGTAATGATTTGAGTATTTATACCTTTACCACTTTTGATGATGAAGTATATCATAAAGGCACAAGTTTCTGGTTTGGGTAGGTACACAATTCATTACTTTATCATAACTAGACCTCTTTTCAAAGATCTCTGGTGTCATATGTGACTAGTTAATTTGATACACAGTTAAAAATTCCACGTCGACTGCACATAAAGTAGATGCAAACTTTACTTTATAAATCAGTTTTGTAGAATTCGGTTAGATTTAAAGTCTACTTAACAAGCACATCAGATTATCAAGAGAATAATGTAATTATGAACTATATTAGTCTTTATACTGCATTACTGAGAGAATTATGTGAATAAGTGTTGAATCCAACGAATCATACTTGTGTAGTAGTGTTTACAATTTCTTTGGCTACTGAACAAAACATTTTTCATGGTCGAGACAAGTAAATAAGGTGTGTTTCAGATAAGAGTAAGTTTGACATAAAAAGCTGTGTTAAAGGTGTGTGTGTGGCAACAAGGTGGGTTAAGGAGGTGAGAAAAGAGGAATACGTGATGATGGGTGAAAGAGTAAAAACAAAACTAAGCAGATACACTTGCTCTCTGTATTTTCTGTTTCTGATGCACTGCACCATTGACTATGCAGTCAAACATTGTAGAGAACACTTTCATGATGCTTTACTTGGGAAAAAACATAGCTATGTGGGTCCCAGATTAAACCTTGGTGTTCGTAAGGTAGGTATCCATGCAAGGAATATTTTTTGTTTAAAAGACTCAACTTTTTCTTTTCTTTTGGCATGTTACAAGAGCATTCAAAATCTTCACCAAAAACTCATCTCTGCTAAAAATTGTAAATGGTCATTTGTAATATGGTTAATCATATTTTTTTCAAGGACAAAACATCTCAAAAATGGCAAGGATGATGAAACCAAACCCAGGAAAAAGCAAACCATTTCAACCTATAGTTTGTATATGCATTTATTCGTATTGAAGTCATGCAAAGAATAATTAACTTTTAATCAACTAAACAAAACCTAAACTATGGGAGGCATAAACAACTTCTAAGAAAATCAAATCAAGGATAATTGAGTTTACCAGTAAGAATTTATCAACACATTTATTAGTCTTTCAAAATATATGAGAAAGTTTAAAATTCATAACTTTTGCAGGTATTAAAAGTCTTCTCCTGACAAGGTTTCAGCCTCTACGGAAAAGCTAGAATTCTGAAAAGCATAGCAAACTAAAAGAGAAATCACATTCAAGACAGTGTCATCTGGTGATTTCATTGGAACGACCATGGATCCAACTACAAATGCTTTGAGAGAACGATCAAAGAGGGAAAAGATTATCAGTGATTTCGTAATAATTTTGATAAAGGCCACAAATAGGGGATATAGAAGGAGGAATCTAAGCAAGCCAAAGATTATCTGAAGCAGAGTTGTGGGGGAACCATGTTTTAGTGAAAAAGTAAGCTTCTTTAAAAGAAAAACTTTTCAAATGATAGATTTCCACCAAGCTTAAAGAGTAGAGTTGTACAAGAGCATATTTTGGATCATTGAGGAAACCAACTAGACCTAACCCATGATAGAGAGGGTGAAACTTTTCTAATTCACTAAAATATATTTAATTTTAATTATTTTTTATTCATGTTTATGTTCAAAATTATCATGTTTGTTAATTTGGTCTCGATTTAAAAAAATGAGGTAATATGATTTTTTTTGTAAAATTTTTTAAAATAGATAAAAGATTTTTTCATTAAAATTGAAATTGTTAATAATGATGATTTATTTTATTAATGTAATTAACATAATTATAGTGTCAATTTTAATTAAAAAAAATCATTGATTTATTTTGAGAAATTTAACAAAAAAATATCAAATTACATCAATTTTTTAAAAGTTAGAATCAAATTAAAACTTAAAAAAATTAGAGAATTAATTTAATAATTTTAGATAAAAACAGATATTAAAAGAATAATTAAATCTTAATTTTATTAACTAGATATTGGAGATGTTTTTTCCTTAACTTTCCTTTTAAATTATGAGGAGGACAATTGAAGCTAGCCCATGATAGAGAGGGTGGAACCTGTAAGTAATTGAAATACATTTTCATAAAAGAGTTGTGACTTTATTCTTTAATAACACAATTACAATATTAAAATTCTGAAAATAAAACACATAAACTTTAACTCTTTATTAGATCATATAACTCTTAACTGCTTTTTAAAAATTGAAATAATAATTTGACAATTAAGACAACAATAAAAAAATTAACCCATGGTGTTCTAAAACAAACTCCTAACACTTCTCCTTGCTTTAGAGGCTATATCTACCAAGCTTTTTTTAATAAGCTTAAACTTGTGGAAGAGGACTTTTTTAAATATGCCACTCCAATAGACAATAATTATTTCTCCATCCTTCTGCACTTCTCTCGAAAAAAAAAATTGATATTGAAATGTTTTGTCTTCCCATGAAACATAGGATTGTCAAAGATGGCAATTGCATCTTGATCTCCCAAGGATACTTCAATGTCTCTTATTTGTTTCATATAAAAATCAACCAAAATTTTTCACAACCCCAAAGCTTGGTTTACTATTGTTGTTAAGTCACAATTTATGATCGTCCGAGTATCCATTTTGACTTTCATGAAAATTGATTCCATAGTTGATGGTTCCTTTTGTGTTTCTTTTATATGCATTTCACTAGTACAATGCATAAAATAAAAAATACTTACAACATTCATTAATGTCAAGCTGGGTGGTTGTCAAATACAAACTCCTTAAATACCGTTTATTGAACTATACAAAGTTCTTAGGCCTGTTTTAAGTCATAAAAAGTTTTATGTAATCTGCAGATTTTGTCTTCTTTACCTTCCACCACAAAAACTTTAGAATGTTTAACATAAATTTCTTCTTAAGTATCTATTAAGGAATGCTGATTTGACATCCATTTGATAAATTTTTCATTATAAGAAGTAATCTTATTGTATCAGGTTTGACAAAATGTGTTAGAGTAATTAACACCAAAAATATGTGCAACGTGTTCTCACATTTTGTTGTTTTTAATCATAAACAATTTCTCCTTCATTGCATTCTTTCATTTGGCGACTTTGAAAGTTTATTCATGATCAGTTGCTTAACATATTGCAATATTGCATCTCTCGTATATTTCTAAAATCACCCAAGTGTCTCTAATTGGTGAATCATCTTCTCTTTTATCTAGCCATGAACTTTCTTTTGACAGTGAGATCTTTAAGTCTTTCCAATCTCATTCTTCATTTTCCATGAGTTGCACATCTCTACAAAGTGTTACAGTTTCAGCCTTAAAAATTTAATAGGCTTTCGAAATTGTATATTTTATCCAATAAAGATTCCACAACAACCTTTTTGTCTAACTTATCTCTTTAACTTGCAAAATATAGGTAAACAAAGACAACTATAAACACTTTTAGACAGTGCCTTTATTTGATTATCTCCATCATACTCCTATTTCAAATATTCCCAAATGTTTTTTCCAGACTTTAAACTCATGATTTAAGTGAAAATTGTTAGTGATATTGCAACATAAAAGGGTGGCATTTGCCTTCGCTTTTCTTGTTTTTATGTGCGTGTGATTTTTTATTTGAGACATTGTTGAATTTTCGGGTAATGTAGAAACTTCATATTGCTTCCCATAGCTTTAAAGCCTCCAGCTAAGCTTCTATTTGAACTTTCCAAATATGATAATTTTCACCATTGAAGACTAATGGTGCTATTGGTAAGACATTGTTGAAGACTAATGTTTATTTTGGTCCAACATGATCAACATATCAATATTCAGTGCCTCCAAATGTTTTTTTTTTCTTTTCCAACTTGTTTACCATACCATTCTTAAGTGTCACATTATCTCCAAATACTTTTATTGTCCAACATGTTCACATCTTCAGAAGTAATATATGAGTAGTCTTGAATATATCTACCATCTATAAAAAGCTTTGTTGAGGAGGGATAATACAAGAGGCTGTATAGGTGAATTTATCAACTAAAACATTTGTTATAATTTCAAAATGATAGTTTTCAGAACAATTGGACAAAAATTTTCTCAATTCTGTCAACATGAGACATTTTTGAAATAAGGAGTAACAAGTTTCAATGCATTTTAGGGAGTAGTCATCCCTGTTGAAAGACTGGGAGAGTGGCAATAAACACTCGAGGACCAATAATCCCCTAATATTACTGATGGAAATGTTCACTCCAATTACCAGAATAATGTCAACTAGATTTTATCTTAGGATCCTGAACTGGTACCGGATATTATTATCCCACAGGAGAAATTTCGTAAAAGTTATAACTTTCAAAAAATTTGCAAAATGTTGGATTAAAATGGTGAGTGTACTTGCGGTATGATTGTCTCACCATCAGAGAAAACTTTATTTTTCATAAAAAGAAATGCTAGCAACATTATACTTTTCTTTTGTTTCCCCCAACCCAAGTCTTCTGCATAATATTCAATCTTGCTCAAAACATAGCCTGATTATAACTAGCATGTTTGTCTCAACAGAGACTTGAAAAAACATGACATTCTTTACCTTTTAGTGAAATCCATATGAAACTCACTACAAAATAAGAGACTAAAACTAATTGAACAATAGAGCTACAGTAATAGGACCCGCATGGATTTTCTTGATAAAAAAATTGTTGAATAGTGTTGCTAGCATTTCTCTTCTTATATGTGAAGGTGGATTTTATGCTGAATTATAAGATCTTGAATATTAAGAACAGTATACTACTAATTCAGATCATGCAGCAGTATTCTTCCATTTTAAATACTTTCCAACCATGACCAAATGGCATGGCAACGAGCTGTATCTGCTGCTTCTCAGTATTAGCTGGTCCAAATTGCGTATACAACGCGCAATTCCTGCAGAAGCATCAAAAAGAGAAAAGAGAAAAATGCACGCTCCCTGCGCAGGCATCACCCTGATCAGGTTCAAAGGGACTGTCTCAGCCTGATCTGCTAGCTTCCTATCTTGATGATAGCGAGAGCTTATACAGATTCAGGCACCCCTGGTGCATCTCGGGTGTTAATAAAATAGCCCAAAAGATAAAGATGGTATTCAACAAGATACTAGAGAAATTCATTGCTGAGAATTGGATAACAAAACAAAAGTTGACTAAAGATGAAGTTCATAAACGCTGTCTACAAACAGAACTTATTCGCCTACTCCTACTGCTTGAAAATGCATTCCCACCCTGAGATGCCAGCTGGGAAGCTAGCTCCATGTTCTTCCAAATGATTCACTCCATTTATGCAGTCCTGCAAAATAATATGCATAAGATATTCCATCTTCCGCTGACAAACACCTAGACAAGGCAAATGGTTGGCAAACCATTTCCTTAACAATAAAGTGTGCATAATTGCATGAGGGGGAAAATGTATAATTGCCCGAGAAGGATGGTGCTTCATGTTGTAGTCACTAAAGGAGACCAATACTTGGGGCAATAATGTGGCTTTTATGAGGTTTTTAATTAGATTAAGTTTCCAACAAGCATATTTAATGAATTGATTCACAGCAAGCCATTATAATCCATGTCAAATGGAATGAGAAAAAGGGCATCATATTAAAAAACTAAAATATTTTATCCAGTTTCACCTCTCCTTGGAGTTTACGTAATCTTCTGGCAAGTAAATCTCTCCACCAGCTTCACCATGTTGCTCCCCACTGATAGTTTTCTTGGCAGCTTGAAATTCAGCACTCATAGCATCCATCCCACGCAGCAAAGCTTCCTCGGCAGTTCCATATCCATATTTCTCAGCATACTTTCTCACATCTTCTGTTATCTTCATAGAGCAGAATTTAGGGCCACACATTGAACAGAAATGGGCCACTTTCGCACCATCTGATGGCAAGGTTTCATCATGGAAGGACATGGCTGTCATTGGATCCAACGACAAAGCAAACTGGTCCATCCATCGAAATTCAAATCTTGCCTTGCTTAATGCATCATCCCAGGCCTGAGCATGTGGGTGACCTTTGGCTAAATCAGCTGCATGAGCTGCTATCTTGTAAGCTATCACTCCAGCCTTAACATCATCCCGGTTTGGCAACCCAAGGTGTTCTTTTGGAGTCACATAACAGAGAAGCGCTGTACCAAGTGCCCCAATATTTGCAGCACCGATTGCAGAGGTAATGTGATCATAGCCAGGAGCAATATCAGTTGTTAAAGGACCAAGAGTGTAAAAAGGTGCTTCATTACACCATTCTAACTGTTTCTGCATGTTTTCAGGAATCTTGTGCATTGGGATATGTCCAGGTCCTTCATTCATCACCTGCAAAGTAACTCAAAGTAAACAATAAGCACCCATTGTCTCAAGAGATGAATCGATGGTAATATCAAATGATCATATGATGATAGCCTAATATCATACGAAATAGATAGAATCACCATATAATAAAACGAGACTAGAATTATGCCTAGAAACTCCTAACTGTTCATGCTAAAGAACTACTAAGAATGAAAAGTAACACATTAAATAGAAATGTATGCAGAAACTGTGATGTCAAAATAAAAATTGAAATTAGAGACTAAATCATTTCATCTTGCCATAAATTTATGAGTATCAAGCTATGAAAAATGTTATGTCTATCACCTGCACATCCTTTTCCCATGCCCTACGGGTCAGTTCTCCTTGAGTCAAGAGTTCAGCAAATTGAGCTGTGTCATTTGCATCGTAGATGGATCCAGGTCTTAGACCGTCACCAATGGATAGGGCCACATCATACTGATTGCAGATGTCAAGTATGTCATCCCAGTGCTCATAAGCAAAATTCTCTTTATGATAAGCTAAACACCACTTAGCATGAATAGATCCTCCCCTGGAGACAATTCCTGTCATGCGTTTTGCTGTTAATGGAATATATCTCAGAAGAACTCCAGCATGGATGGTGAAGTAATCTACACCCTGTTCAGCTTGTTCAATCAGGGTTTCCCTGAAAACCTCCCAGGTAAGATTTTCAGCAATTCCATTAACCTTTTCAAGTGCTTGATAAATAGGTACAGTTCCAACTGGTACAGAGGAGTTGCGTAAGATCCACTCTCGAGTTTCGTGGATGTGGCGACCAGTTGAGAGATCCATGACTGTATCAGCTCCCCACATAGTTGCCCACTGAACCTTGTAAACCTCCTCTTCTATGGAGCTTGCAACCGCAGAATTTCCAATGTTGGCATTTACTTTCACCAAAAAGTTTCTTCCAACAATCATGGGCTCTAACTCCAAGTGTTTTTTGTTGGAAGGAATGATAGCACGTCCACGAGCAACTTCTGACCTCACAAACTCTGGGTCAAGCTTCTCACGAGCAGCACAATAAAGCATCTCCTCAGTGATAATTCCCTGCTTGGCATAGTACATCTGAGTGAATCTTGGTGGACCTATTTTCTGCCTCCTATCAACCCACTCTTCACGCAATTTTGGGAGTCCTAATCATCAAATCCATGAAAACATATCAATTAAATAATGTAAGTTTCCAAAAGTTTAGTGCAAGTATAGATAAAAGAACAAAACTATATTCTTCAATGATTGCACTTACATTAATGGATACAGGGTAAATTAATGGATACATACAAATGCAACTGTTAATTTGGCAGAATTCATTTCTAACAACAGATTTCAATACAAGAATAAAATGTTTTAATTCAATTGCTGAAATTAAAAGCCTTGATGAATTGAGCACTTACACATATGGATAATGGTAGCAAGTTGGAGAAAATTGGGATTAGCATAAACTGACACTAGATTCAAAATATACAACAGAAAAAGAAATACCATCTGCAACAAGACTGCATAGAACAGACGGGATAACTTATCTTGTTACAGTTTTAATTTTGTGAAAGCAGATATGAAAATTTACAATTTAGAAATGCTTTCTGCCCAAAGATCATCACGAGGATCTGCAAATGATGCTAGACAGACGACAACAGCAATAACAGTAGTAATAATAAAATTCAAGAATGTATCCATGAAAGGAATTATAGCTGTTTCATTCACGCCGAAAAAAAGTCATTAGCACAACATTGATCAAAAGGAAAATGAATGTACTAGAGTACAGATGCATGACGTAAAATAAATGCACTAAAATGTTAGAATTACGTACCTATCCTCGGGTTGATATTTTGGGGACCACTAGTGTCATAGGTATCAAAGTGTCCTTCCTCCCCAGAGAGGTGAACTCTACGAAAGGGAACTTTGAGCACATGACCAGTTTCTTCATGAATGACTTCCCTGTGCACATGAATGGATCATAAATTAATTCTGGTAAGTTGTCCAAGGACCCCTCTTGAGTTCTGTCCATGTCCAGTTTGTTCAGAGAGGCATGGAAAGCTGTGCTATCTGTAATTAAATTCTCCTAGTTGTATCAACTAACAAAAAAAGAAGATAAAGATCACCTGTGTTCTTTAGTGCTCTTTGGAAAGCACTGTTCAAAGGAAGGAAGGGGAAGAAAATCAGGAGAAGCAGGGTCAATAGTGTGCTTCGTTTGTTTGGTTTTGTCTGCATTGGTAGCTGGAGGATCAAATGTTAATGTGGCTCTAGGTACCAAGGTCATAGAAGATGGAACAAGTTCCTTCTTCCAAGCACTTGAAACACGTCCAACAACATCAAATCCAGGTAAGAATGTAGAACTTGGGAATTTCGATTGAGAAGCATGGTTGCCATTCTTGCAAACAAGTGATGTCACATTAGCATGCACTGATGCCATCTTGACAAAGAACTACAGTATTCATGTTTTGAAAGACAAAATGTTAGTTAGTTTACAACAAACATGCTGCACAATGTCTAAATATGTGTATCTCACTACTCAGTTATCAATAGATTTGGATCAAAAGAAATATTTCATTTGCAATTTCAACAAATTAGTTGGTCAATTAACTTCATAATCATTCTCTTTAGGCTGATGTTCAAATTACAGAGCTGCTTAGAAAAGGAATCTGACCCTAAGAAATTTCACTTCAAAACAAGTGATATTGGCTTTTCATCATCTTTACGGAAAATGTTAAAAATAGAAAAAAGGGTTTAACTCCTCTAAAGCAATGGATGCACTTTAGAGACTGAAGTACCAAGTTATCCTCAGTGACAAAAGGACAAAATTTTATGTACAGTGAACTATGAAGCTGTTAAAAAGGTAGAGTGCTGATTAGTAATCATAAAAACAGTTATATATGTATTTAATCTTCTAAATGCGACAAATTTTAGTCCTCTATAAATAAACTGTTTCCCTTTGGTTTCTCATTTATCAAAACGTATCATGTGTTGCTTGTCCTTCACAAAATTCCTCCTTTCCATCCCCATTTATGGATAAAGGAACCTTATATCATACAACAAAATAAAATGCAATTTACTTTCAAGGGATTGAAAGCAAACATTACTTTATTTGTAGGGGCAAAAGCCAAACATTATTTTATTATAAGTAAAGACTAAAAAATGTTTAATTTTATAATAAAAATATAAACTTGTTAAAATCTACTTAAGCCATTTTTCAATTCACATTATGATTTATAGGCTAAAACAGAATTTTGGTCTCTAATCTACATTTTAGGTTTTATTTGATCCCCTCAAGTTCCACTGTGTTCCCTTGTGTTGACCACATTGGTCTTCATAATTTGTCGCGTGTTGTTGTTGAGTTGTCCATATCGGTGTGAAAACTAACAAAATGACCAATTTGGTACAAAGGACAACAGTGAAACTTTTGAAATTTAAGGTCAAAATTGAAACCTAAAATGCTAACAAGGGACCAAATCTCTATTTTCGCCTAATTTTTAATTCCACGATTTCCTCATTAAAAAGTACACCAACCCTTTGGGCCCTTTGTTTAATAACAAGAGCCAAATCCTTAAAACAAAACAAAAGCAATTATCAGAGAAAGATACAAACATTCTTTCCATAATAACATGGAAGCAAGGTGAGATAACCTTTTCCACATATCACAACACTCGTTCCAATTCTCAAGCATTCTTTTCGAAACACGAAGTAAAATATAAATTTGAAAAAGAAAAATCAAATGAAATCCACATCGAAAATCACCAGGGTTGAGTGAGGATTCTTCCATAACAAGACAAAAGCCAGAGACTTTCACCATATCCACCATACCCTTTTCCTCCCAGCAACACCCCATTTCCCCAAAAGTATATTCCAACAGCATAACGAAGAATCATCCAAAAAATCTCAAAAGGGAAAATAAATACACGTGTGTGCATAGAGGTAAAAGAATACCAGAACACATAGAACAGATGAAAAACACAGCAGAAATGAGAAGAGAGAGAAGAGAGAGAACCTGAAGGGAAAAGGGTTGGTCTTATCTGCAATAATGCAATGAATGGCAGAATGAGTTGTGCAGTGAATGGTTGAACAAAAGTGTAGGAGAGTGTTGAATTTATACAGAGTGGAGAATGGTTGCATGAACCAAAAGTGGGAGATGAGTGAGGTGGATCCTGTGATTCCAGTTAGATATTTTCAAACCAAAGCTCTAAAATCCACTAATAATTGGATGACATGTAAGCAAACTACACACGCCAATCTTTTTGAGACAAAAATTTTTATGACATTTATTGTTAATTAGTACTTGTACTTATTGAAGAGTTGACAAAATACTAAGAGGAGTTATTAATTAACTGTGAAATATATTGTAATTTATTACTTACTTTTTTTATTGAATGAAACTTTTTTTCTTTTTTATTTGTCAATTTTAAAGTTTTAAGATAATATAATTTGTTAACATCAGTTTTAATTTATTTAAGATGGAAAGATATCCGATACCACGTAAATATACTTTGAAATAAGAAAACTGAAAGAGATATAATAATTGGTAACTCATACAAAATTATATTAAAAATAATTGAGGTAAAATTACATTAAAAATTAAAAAATGATTAGCTTTTATAATTCAAGTAAAAAACACATAAGCAGGAAGTATAAAATAATAAATGGAGTTATTAATATTAGTAAAGATTGATATAATGAAAGTTATCCAAAGTTCAAAGGATATTTTAAAACAAACTATTTAGAAGAGTTTATTAAATTGTTTCTTATGGTCTCCACAACACTTTTGTGATTTCTATAATATCTTGTCAAACACGTTTAATTTTCTTCAATAATAACAGTTTTTTTTTTACAAAAAAATAAACATGCTTCTTTATATATTTTTTTAATTCTATCTCAAAAATATTTATTTAGAAACTTTACCTGAATTTTTCTTTTAATTTTCCTTATACACAAAGATTTCTTAAGCCCAAGAAAGTGGATGTATTATATAAGATTTATTCTTCAATTTTTTCAAATAAATAACTAGTTAGAAAATTATCTCTATAGATGTCCTTATCTTTAAAAAAATCCATTAAAGTTACTTAAATAAGTGTGTAAAGAAAATACTATTTTCAATCAATTTAATTAATAACTCAGAGTTATTTTAAAAGTCTATTAAAAATAGGCTTAAATGGTCTTTTGGTTCTAGTTTTAGACGACTTTTCTCACCTTAGTCCTACTTTTAAAAATGTTTTCAGTTTGGTCCTACTTTTCGTAATTTGTTTTCAATAGACTACTTTTCGTTAACTCTATCTAAATCGTTAACGGAACAGTGCCAGCGTGGTGATTTTGTGTGACGTGGATACTGTTCAGTGACGTGTCCGTTTGCACTATGCTGACCATTTAATTGAAATTGCATATTCATTTTAGGGTTTAAGTTGAATTAAATTAGGTTTAGGGTTGTTCATGTAGAATTGTGGATTTGGGGGTTGAATTGGGGATTTTGTCGTCGCTCTTTGAAATTCTAGAATTTGGCCTTTCGGATCAATTTCTGTCTTCTCAGTTCGTCGCTCATCTTTGGACAATCGTTGCGGAGGGAAAAACGTTTTCATCGCAGAGGTATGTCCTGCTTTAGGGTATTATTTTTTGTTAGTATTGATTGGATTTACCCAAGTTCTTTGTAGTTCTAGCTGTGCGCACCACTGTAATGTCTCTGCAATCGCAAATTGGGGGTGAGCCTGAAACCCTAGAACCACCATGGCAGGAATTGCATGTTCAGTGAACCCAGCTATTGCAAGAAGATGAAGATGTCCCACGAGACATTCGTTTTTAGCTGAACTTTAATGAAATCCTAAACCACAATGAACACAAACCCTAAATTTCAATTTAAAATCTGGAGTATGACAGTGCAAACGGACATGTCACTGAACAGTATCCACGTCATACAAAATCACCACGCTGACACTGTTCCGTTAACGATTTAGACGGAATTAACGAAAAGGAGTCGATTAAAAACAAATTACGAAAGGTATGACCAAAATGAAAACATTTTCAAAAATAAGACCAAAATGAAAAAAGTCGTCCAAAACTAGAACCAAAAGACTATTTAAGCCTTAAAAATATGTTATTAATATTTTTTTTCACGATAAGCGCCGGTGACGCATTTTATATTATTACTGGTTAAATTATACATAAAACTATAAAATTATAAAACTTTTAGAAGGAATTGTGTTTGAATATTATTACATAAAAAGTCGGGGTTATTGCATTTAATATTTTTTTAGTAAGCTATAGCTAATAATAAAATGTTTGCTCAAAAAATTAACAAAATTTAATTCACATTTTTTTAAAACCTCAAATAAATTTAACAAAATTTATATAAAATAATTAAATTTATATATTTTAAAATTAAATAACTAAATTAGACTAAAATTTTGAAAAAAAATATTAATTCTAATTTTTATAAAAAATAAGGGAGAAAAAATATATTACTCTACTTTTTATAAGTTTATTTTTTATGCTTTATTACTCTCAAAATTATCAACTTAACCATATAAAATATGGAAAAATAAGAAAAATAAATTTATTGTCACGTTATGTTTTCCCTAACTAATTGATGTGAGACATATATGATGGAAAATACTTCAAAACTTAATAAATAAATTTAAATTCCCGAGATAAGGTGTATTTTGATAATAATAGTAAGTTAAATTTAATTTTTCAAATAATTATTGTGCTAAATATAAATAATCATTAAGTTATTCAATTATAACGTACTGTAACTGATTAAATTTTACATTTTATTTACATGAAAAAATATTATTTCAAAAAATAACATATTTTTCGTTAATTCATCTATAATGTTTACTTACAAATAATGTGTTGCAGGTGACATCAATTATCTTGTGACAGAAGTCAAGTCACAATTGAATCGTAACACTTGGTTGTTACGTTCTTAAGTAAAAAGAGTTATGTCCTGATTAATTATTTTAGCTTTTAGCCTAGTGGTAAACGTTCAATCCAACAATTGGTATCAAAGATTCCATTCATATTAGGACATGGGACAATTGTTAAGGAAAAAATTGTTGCAGGTGACATCAATTGTCTTGTAGGCTAATGACTATATTTTATTGTGAATATCAAAAAATGGGTATTTATTAATAAAATAATATTCAAATATTTTATTAATAAATAGTTGTGTTATAAATAGATTTTTCTATTTTCTAGTTCATTTTTATAAAATCTTACCATCTCTAAAATTATTTCTCTTAATCTTCCTCTAACTTTTGTCTAAGAAATTTAACTCATCATTCGTATGTTTTTCGATTAGAGACCACCATTGAGTTCACAACAGAAAATTTACAACTTTGTCCGATCAAAATGGTGAATATAGTGAGTTTTTCTTTTCTACTCTTTTCGAAAGTCAAAATTGTGTTCATTTGTTGTTATGAGTATGATTGAGTTGCATGTGACTCAACTATATTCAAAATGATTCTTTGCATGTTTGCAATCTTAGTGGTATGCTTAGATCATTAATATGATGTTCTTGTGCGTAGATAGAGTTACTTGTGAGATTAAACGATTGGATGGGTGCTTTAAAAAGCATTAGGAGTATTAGACAAGGTAAGGGCATCTAGATCTAATTATCGTCATTTTTGTTTTATTTGGATTGAATGGTTGATACTTAGTAATTCTGATTTAAATTGAATGTCTCCATATTGTGGTTGTGATCTTAGATGTATAAATTACTCTTATTTGAGCTGGCTTAGTATCCTGAGTTGTGAAATTTGGGGTTAGTACTGTGAAAGGGTACTCGTAAATCCAATGAGCCAGTTTGAGCACATTGTTTCTGTTTTGATTCATTTAGAGAAAGAAACACTCAATTAGGGTAAGGAGTATTTTCTATTGTGCAGATTTTTAAGTTTGCATTATGTAGACTCATTGAGCAAGCCCGTTACTCATTGGACGAATGTCAAATTTAGGTTTGGCAAAGAGTCAGAGGAGTCATGCTCGTTGTGCAAGAAGACTCTCATTGAGTGAAAGCCAAACATAGATTTGGTAGAGATTCAAAGGAGGATGGGCCGCTGGGAGAATCTGCTTTCACTAGGTGAATTATTTTGCATTTTGTTCCAATGGTGGAATTGTTGGGTGAGCCATTTGTTTGCTAAGCGAGTGCCCTTCCAAGGGTAACTCGCTAAACGATTCTACTAGATGTGGTGTGAAATATATGTTATAATATATCAATGATCTTTGAGAAGTTATTGTGTTTTTTGAGTAATTAGAGTTTTAAAGGAATATAAACATGCTTTATGATGGGATAAATTGTTGTGATATGATATGTTGCATATAATGGAATGAGAAGGTAGTAATTCTGAAGGGGAAATGCTACTATGTTTGGTTGATGTGTGGAGTGTATTGATGTTAGAGTTTGCAGTGAGATCATCCTGACTCTACTAAGTAATTGGACTCATACAGAGGTAGATACTTAAAGTGAGAGTTGAAGGAGGTATTCATTAATAGATTTGGCATCGAGGGACAAATCTACACATGAGTGACTTACCATGTTAAACTTTGTTGGTATAAGATGTGGCCATGGGATGGCGAGGAGGACCTTTGAAGGGGAAGAGTGAGAATAATAGGTGTAGGGTCTCAAATTCTAATCAATACATTGAGTCCTTCGGAAGTCATGTTTGATGTGTGATGAGTAGGAAAGAGCTATGAGTCCTTTTTTATTGTAATATTATTTGGTTTGTATTATATATATATATATATATATATATATATATATATATATATATATATATTGTGTGTGTGTTTATATTTTTTATATATTTTTTTTTTATATTTATATTTTTTTTTGTTCTCTCTTTTGGTCTAATTTGTTCAACTTGGTCACTATTTTTTTTCCGCATTCAAAATGGTTCTTGTTTTTCTAAAATATGTTAAATTTCGTCCCTTTCATTGGCGTCGTTTAAATTGATAACGACATAGTGTACATGCTAACACTATTCACATTACGTGGATTGTTTTAATTATGACGGTTTGTGTTTTGTTCAAATAAATCCATATTTTAGTTAAATTTGTTCAATTTAGTCTCACCTTGCACTTCATTACCCTTAACCTCCACTTCATCGTGACCCTCACCATTAACTCCTTCATCACCCTCACTCTATATTCATGACCCTTCACCATTGTCACCACCACCATTGTCGCTACCACCACTATCACCAAACTAAAACCACCCCTACCATCCTACAACTAGCACCACCACAACCACTACCACCATCAAACTAAACCCACAACCACCACAACCACTACCACCATCAAACTAAACCCACAACCACCACCACCACTACCACACTAAAATCCTTATCACTGTGAGTGTTGCTGGTGGTGGATTTAGTGTAATGGTGTTGAATGTGATTTTAGTGTGGTAGTAGTGGTGGTGGTGGCAGTGGTGAATGGTGTAGTGGTGAAGGATCATGAAATAGTGAGTGAGGATGATGAAGTGGAAGGTGGAACTAAATTGAACAAATTTAACTAAAATGGAGACTTATTTGCACAAAACACAAACAATTATAATTAAATCAGTCTATGTAATGTGAAAGTGTCAACTTGTACACTTCGTCATTATCAACTTAAATGACGTCTAACAAAAGAGAAAAAATTGAACATAATTTAGAAAAACAATGACCAAATTGAACGCGAAAAAAAAAAAAAAAAAGAAAAAAAATAAAAAAAAAAAGAAAAAAATAAAAAAAAAAAAAATATTTAAACAATTTTTTTTTTTTTTTTTTAATCTAAAATTATTAGTATGATCTTTCATGATTCTAGCTTATCCTTACACTTGTGTTTGTTATGGTATTATTATTCTTCTACTATGATTTTGTTTATTCACATGAACATAGGATGGTGCAGGGTTAACTGGTAGTAGCACTTATGTTACCAAAAAAACATTTGGTGATTTACATAGTTGTAGATAGGTATAGGAAAGTATTTTGTATTAGTCGAAAGATCTTTCCTTACATTTTGAAATACTATTTTGGATAAACTTTTATATTAAAAGACCGTACACAATATATTTCCACCTCTTTTTATTATATTTGTGTGTTTTTTATAGCTTAATGTAAGAACCTGTTTATTGTCTTTAGTGCTGGAATTTGGGTTGTCACATTGATAATAAGATAACAAAATATTTTTAACGAACATATATTTAAAATAAAATAAAATAAAATAAAATTTAAATTAATATTTATTACCTTAATGATTAGAAAATAAACTTTACTAATGTTATTTGACCAAATATACAAATCCATTTTCAATTTTTATTATCCATATAATTGAATAACATAATAAATTATTTTTTTATCAAATATTTTTTTAAACATTAAATTTAACTTATAATTATTACCAAAAGCTACTTAACTCTTGTCTCATTGATTAAATACAATAATATATATGTTATATAAGTGAAGCATTAGGGACAAAATATGATAATTAATTTAATATAATATTTTGGATTATATATAATTAATTTCACAACTTCGTTTAATATAAATTCATCCAAATTATTAATTAAAATAAGTATCATAATTCTTATTATCAATCCTTATTTTGTGTTCTCGTGAACGGATTAACTGTTCACAAAGATTAGGAGGGATGAATTTGCTATGCTGAATCATGCTCTTTTCCAGCAATTTGTGAATGAGGGTAATTATACTCTTTTGCCATAATATCTCTCATTTAACGAAGCTTATTTTGAAGTGCATGCACGGTTTAGTGTCCCAGCAGCTTGAGAGCATAATTGATGGGGAAGGAGTCTTGGAACCAACTCTGCATAGGAGGGAATTGGTTCTATGCAGTTTGCACTCCACCACATCCATGCATCGATGCAATTTCTTATAATAAATAATAATATATAATAATAATAATAATAATAATAATAATAATAATAATAATAATAAATACTAACAACAATAATAAATAAATAATAACAAATACTAGTAATAATAATAAATAGTAATAATATATTAATTTTAACCATAAAATAAAGTAACAATCTTATATTTTAATTTATTAAAACTTTATTTTTTATCCATCACACCAATCAAATCATTCATTGACTTTTATAAAAAATAAAAAAATTCATAGACCAAAACTAAAAATTTGAAATCCAATTTGAATTTACAATCAAATTAAACATGGATTGATTTTTTGTTCAAGATTAAGATAATTTAATTTGATTTTTTTGTTGTAATAAAAAAGATAATAGGTAACAAAGAATATTTTTTTAAGCATAGTTGTTTATTTTGCTTTGACATATGATAAAGTTATCAAAATAAATAAATTTTTAGTTTATACCTTCTTGGAGTAAATAAGAGGTTTTTATGTATGCTTTAAGTATTCGTCTATAATTATTGAAATAGATGTTGGAGACTCCAATGATAGATATGCAAATATGAAAGCGAATTTCAATTGAACATACATATTAAATATCTATATGCAAAATTAATATAAATTATACAAAAGAATTAGTATGACAAAACGGAAGTCTCACCGTTACCTTCAAATCTCTTACAAAAAACACAGAAATCTTACATAGGACTCACTCTCTCACATTCATTTTCACAAAATAATACACCCTTAAAGATTTATAGATCGAATGGGGTGAATAGGTGAAAAAAATGGATCTATTTGGAGAAGAATGATTGAGTATGGGTGAGGGCATGGATGCATAGAATCACGTGTTCTTGTTTCAGTACTTGTTTGTCCAATGCAATGAATGTCGGTACTTTACCCCACATGCAAAAAATAATCATGCAATTCTACATTCCGCTATTACGCTATTATTGCCTGCATTTAACTTTTTTCTTTTATCTTATCTTTCATTATAACAAGAAGACAGCATGAAGATGAAAGAAATAAGTTATGTTGGATTGGTACAACAGGATCCAAGACAAACCACATGTGCGTCTCGAGCAGTAAGATCACTTTTCCTCTTTTGGTGAAACTTTATCAAGATAATTCATATTTTAACAACATTGAATTTAAAAAATTGAATAAAAATTATTGTAACTAATATCAACTAAACAATATTTTTAATTACTAAATATTTAAATTAAAATACATTGTACATTTCATGATAATTGAAACATTATATTCAAATAAAAGCATTAAAATTTAACAAATTTAAAATACCTTAGCCAGGCAAAACAATTTAAAAATAAAACAATTCGAATTTTAAAAGTTTCAAATTCAATATATTTCAATTTTCAGAAAGCTATGACTCAATACAAACGCAATGTAATTTTAAACTTGAAATTAAGCTTTGGAATAAAAAGAAAACTGAAAACTGTTTGAATTCAACCTTTAGAGTAGTGGAAAGGCAGGGAACCACGAGTGACATGAAATGACACCATAAACATAAACATAAACATTTAGCAGGTCATTCTAACCAAAACGTACGAAATGTTGCATTCAGACGCCAACAGATATTTTAGACTAGCTTCAAAATATCAATCATCTTATTATAACAATACAAAATCATCACTATCATTAATGTCTGGAAAAATAGACTAGGTACAAAATCATAAATTCGTTTAATATCCAAAGGTCAATGTTTATGTTTTATTTTATTGAAGAAAAGAGGTGTTACCTCAACTCGATTGCAGTTGATTATGATTTATGGGCCAGACCAGTTTTATTTCATGGAAGAAAAGAGGCCACCATTTGGAAATGGACTTCGTTAAATTGTCACTAGCAATTCTGACAAGATATTTTTGGAGTAAAACATAGCAGAGTCCTGAATACTTCACAGTATCAAACTGTACAGAAATAATTACATTTGCAGGCAATCACATGTGACCACAATAATTGTAAGTGTAAAACAAAATTCATCTAACAACATTTATGTAATAAAGGTGGCACCAATTGATGAATAAATTTTGAACCTTTCCATTTCCCATGGCTTTGGAGCTTTGGAGAGTGAATTATAACACAAACAACAGGCTGGCTACATGTTAAAAACGATGCCAAAAATTCACCTTACAGGACTGTACAAAGTTGTAATGGTGAATTCATGCTATTTGAGATATAACTTCACTGTCTTCAGGGAAATGGTGTCAACTTATATCCCAAGTTACAGTCCACATAAGTTATAATAGACAGCTCTCAACTATCAGCTTCAGGGAAATGATGTCTTACGATGGGAGAAGAGGTTGTTGTGCACCTTTGACAAAGGTGGCAAGCTCTGTTGGTGCTACCACCATTCTTAACCACTTTTGTAGCTCTTCACCCTCAACTTTCTCCTTTTCTGAAGAATAAGCACCATAGAGCATCAGAACTAAGCCAGAATGACGAGTTTCAACAGTATCGTATACATTCACGAAAGCAAATGATGCTAACATCTCAAATTAATTAAAATCCCGTACATGAACAATTTATTGAATAATAAACTCCAGGTGGAATGAACTTGTAAGCCTAAATCTAATAATCTCCACTCCTACTTTATTGATTTCAGAAGCTGTAAATCCAAATCTAGCATAATTCTTCATGCCATTTCACTGATGGCTTAATGACACAAGTGAATATACAAACAACACATGCATGTATAAGGCAGATGAGCATTTGTTCACACTTCAGACCAAACAGCTAATGCCATGGGGCATGTAACATTGATATCAAGAGTTATGTACTTGAACACGTTCAAGTATAATTCATTATATTCTTTATTTAAACAGTACACCCTTAACTCTAAACATATCAATTAATCATTTAAGTATGTTATAAGATATTACATGTATTCATTGCTATTAATTTGTAATGGCCAGAGAACACACTGCTAGATCACCTAACATTAAGAACAGTAAGCATAATTACCTTCCAAATCAGCACCAAGACCCTCCAAAACAGTTGGATTTGCTCGGATAATGGATAGTGCTACAGCCAGTGCAGACTGCAGTAATGTTTGCACCTCTTTTTGAACAAGATCAACAAGATGTCCCTGTTGAATTCAGACTAAAATCAGCATAAGAAAGAAATTGAATAGGAAGAATAAAAAATTACAGAACTGCAAGACCTGATCCCTTCCCCAAGGAACTGCTCCCCCAAACTCATCAACTCCACCACTAGAAAGTGTGGCTATTGAAACAGGGCCTATGGTCTGATTAAGACCATATTCAGCTATAGCTTTGTATGCCATGTCAGTTGCCCGTCGTATGTCATCAAGTGCCCCTGTTGATACTCGACCAGAAAAAGCAATTTCTTCAGCAGCACGTCCTCCAAGAAGGGTCACCAGGCGACCATGCAACTCATCAACAAATAGCAAGTATCTATCCTCGGTTGTTGGAGGAATATAAGTAAATCCCAAAGCCCCTCCTGACCTTGGCAATATACTTAGTTTCTGATGACAAACAAGATATTAAGGCATTGAATCATCCTTAAAAAGTATTTAATTATTAATGAAGAGCAACATATAGATTTCCAAGATACAACTTATATATACACAAGTAGGCAGCAAATTTTAAGAGTAGCTTCTACAACTGAGTATTGTTTACAAATAATATGACGATGAATAAAAAAAATGAAGCACAACCCAAACTTAATGGAGCACGGTATATACAGTAATTTGCCTGCAGAAGCTCCTATCTCAGATTTTCACAATTTCACCTCTCTTGTATTTATCAGATATCCTCCAGAACTTTATACATTATTCACCATAACATCTAGAATTTCTAAATATCAACAATGCAAAAATCCTATTGAAAATTAACTCATCCACCTCATCTCTCATCCTCAACCCCATAAAGATAAGCAAAAACAATTTCTGGCCAATGGCTAAGAATCTCAAATACAAGAAGTGAACTAGAAATAATCAATCATCACAGTAAATTTAAATATAAATGCAGTAATTCCAGTTGTAGGTTAATATACCAAGAATTCTAAAATCTAGCAACTGAAATCCAAAATTTCAAATAGGCAAATATGCATAGCTCAATCCGCATATCTGCAATGACTGTGACATTTTTTAGTTACCAGTATCAGCATCTTCAACCATTTACCTCAACACGTGGTTGTCCAGGAAGAAGCTTTGCAACTGCAGTACCTACTACGGCATGACCAGCCTCATGTCGTGCAACTACAGCCTTCTCACTTCCTCGCAACTTTGCAGTCTTCTTCTCTATGCCCTAAAACAAATAATTTGGTTCATATTTAACACAACCAATTGCAGAACTGAAATTTTTAATTTCATGTTCATTTGACAGAAAAATGTGACCAAACTACATGCAGCAACAGTCAAGTATGTAAAAATTAGATACATAAACATCCAAGATCATGAAAAGAACCAAAGGACATCAAAACAGTCAATGTTGGTTATCACTTGAGTACAAGTTAGACTACTTTTATCCATACCATACAACTAAGTAGAGAAGTAAAGACCAACTAATTAAAGTGAATTATAGGCCATCTTGAGAAAGTTTGACTTACAGCTATAGATCTTTCTACAGCTTGGATGAAATCAAGTTTTTCCACCACAGTTTTATTTTGTCTTCCGGCCAGTAGAGCAGCCTCATTTACAAGGTTTGCAAGATCAGCTCTAAAACAATATAACAAGCAAGGTAGTCAAAATCAGGAATTCTAACTTTAGGAAAGGGTAAAAATTGTAATGAGAATCACAAGATTTAACAAAATTAATACACATTAGGTAATATTCTTATAAATTAGTATATACACAAATTAGTGTGTGTGTGTGTGTGGGTGTGGGTGTGGGTGTGGGGGTGTGTGTGTATACAACCCATATTCCTTAAATGTCACAAATCATATTCACAAGTCATAGCCCATAAAGTAGTAAAAGCTTAACAACACCAAAACACAAGTACACAACACATCAAGTTATAGCTAACACGGCATAAAACTTGAACACCTCAAGCAAATAGTAATATTTTAATCCTAGATTCTAGATGTCTAATTTAATAATGTGCCACATTATAATCACAAGGATCCAACATTTGATCCTCATCTTCAGCTCCATCAACTGGGAACAAGGCAACAGAAGAAAAAAAATGTGGGTGTGGGGAACAAGAAGATAGCAAGAGGGTGCATTCAAACAGAAACGGCAAAAGCATAAAAACCCTATGTCAACAGAGAAACAAAGAAATTCAAATTCAAGCAAAAAATAGAACAGAGAACAGAGACAAAATGATGGGTGACAGCTGAAGTTCAGTTTTCATTGTTGCAGATGCCTAGTGAAGAAGGAGCAGCCCAATGCTAGGGTTCCCTAATTGAACAAAATGAAAGAAGCTTCGAACAGTGTTGAACCAAATTGGGGGTCACTGACTTTTAAAGCGGGTACAAAAAAAAAATCATTTGACAAAAATTTCATACCATATCAGTTTCAATTAATAAAAACTCACACGCTTTTATAGATTTTATGACTTGAATCCCAATTTCATTGGCCATTTGAATTTTTCAGAGGGATTAAAATATGATTTTTTTACTAGCATTGTAACAAGTAAAACAACAATAGTTTTATCCCACTAGGTGAGGTAATGATGAACAAGTTTCCAACTGAAATTCAAATCTCCATATTTTCAAAAGAGGGAGAGTTGGTGAGAGCAGCATACTTACCCAGTAAAACCAGTAGTCATACAAGCAATGTCACCAAGGTCAACATCCTTGGCTAAAGGAAGTTCCTTCTTGGAAACGTGAACTTTTAAGATGGCTTCTCTTCCAATCCTATCAGGTGTTTCTACCTAAGAATTATGGGAAGTTTAGTAAAGATATACATAATGTTGATAATTGTCGATTAATATCAATGTTTAAACTATAGGACATCATGTACTAAAAATTAAAAAATAGAATACAGACCATAACTACTCGATCAAATCTTCCTGGCCGTCGAAGTGCAGGGTCCAAGACATCTGACCTATTAGTAGCTCCAAGAACAATCACTGCAGAATTGCTATCAAACCCATCCATCTCCTGCAATGCAACTTTTAACAAATTAGTTTTATTCAAGTAGGTTTAACTGATTTATTTCTTTACATTCACAAAAAAACAGAGAATGTCAAAGGAATGCTGACAGTGAGCAACTGATTCAAGGTTTGCTCTCGTTCATCATTGCTGACCATGCGAAATTTTCCATCACGACTTTTAGCTACAGCATCTATCTGCATACCAAAAGAAACGTTGTTCTGTTTAATATATAGTAGGTGTATTTTGGATAACTGCAAAAATTAAATTATTTCCATAATCAATTATTGTTATACTCGATTATAATTAGAATAACATTTTGTTTCATTAAGTGTGCCAAAAAGTTATTTTAAGATAATTAATTTCATTTGGACACAGCAAAAAAATATGTACAAAACTTTAAAAAGAAAATAAACTGTTAAGAAATAATCATTAGTTCCAAATTTTCTTATTCATAAAATTAGTTCATTTTTTCAGGAAAAAAACAAATCTTTTACAAATTTCAGCTATTATCTCAAAAATGCAGCTGAAATTGTAAACAGCTTTCCTATCACAAAAACAGCTGAAATCTTTAATTAATCTTTCCCAAATATGTTGAACCAAATGATCCAGCAGAACAGAAGAATATATATTTCTATACCTCATCGATAAAGATTATGGCCGGAGCCTCCTTTTTTGCCCTTGCAAATAGATCTCTAACACGGGAGGCACCCATACCAACATACAACTCTACGAACTCACTAGCAGAACAACTTATAAATGGCACATCAGCTTCCCCAGCCACAGCCTTTGCTAGTAAAGTCTTACCTGTGCCAGGAAGACCCACCTGTAAGATAACCAATAGATATTCACTGCCTAGATATCAATCTAAAGCAATATTAAAAATCCTCACACATACAGAAAAGACAGAAGTTAAAACCTTTCAAGAATTAATGCCCAAGACTATCTATGCCATGCACAGCATGATGCGGTCCCCTATATTGCAAGCTAATGATTACTTAAAATAAGAGAATATGTTACGAGGTATTGGATTAGAATTTGAAAGGATTTAAAAGATATTTTGGATAAAAAATTCTTATGTTATTCAATCACAACTATCACAGTTTTTCAGGAGGACAACAAATTCATTAATATTCAATTACAACAACTTATAAAAGTCTTCCAGTATTCAACAATTACAAATTTCAATAGATTAGGATTTAGGATGGATTTCATGTGATTTTTAATACGAGACTTGCCTAGAAACTTATTCTTTCTTTTCCAACTAGTTGTCAGAGTTTTCCTTCTCCCATTACACATAATCTTTTCTCTTTTCGTTGAAGACAAGGTCATGGTTGCGCTGATACATTTTTAGTTAAACCAGTTGAGAGATTTTCACACTCAGCATTACTAGATAACAAAATTGAACTTATTATTGATACCCAAGAGCAAGAATGAGAAAATGTTAATGTGTAGAGGGCTAGTACAGCTTATATATGTGGACAATTGTTGCTTAGCATGACATAGAGCTAGAATCTATTAGCTATTAAAAAAATTGTATTCATTTTACTTGTTCTTTTCTAAACCTTATCATTTATTCGTTGTTTTATCATTGAATCTGGTTATATTTAATGTTTTTTATAAACCTGTGGAATATTTTGAAATCTCAAATCAATTCAATAAAATCTTTTCAAATCATTTAAATTCTGATATAAATCAAATTAAATCTAAATTAAACAATCCTGGTTATAAAAGTCTTGATCTTTTATGATACAGATCAAATAAAATCTAAACTAAAAAATCTTGATTATAAAAGTCTTAATATTTTAAGTCATAACATTACTACGTAGTCTATTAAAATCCACAAGACGTTTTTATTCCAAAAATAGTCTTTTAAAATCTCAAACTAGACTCGTGTCATGGAAGTAGACAATCCTGTTAGATTTTTAACCCAGGAATTCCCCCCATTGAAAATTTGACATAAGTGACCCATTCTCAAACAATGAGTCACAGCTAATGTTAGCTAACAAACAACAACATATGGTTTCAGCTCAGTATACGAGTATCATTTTCAGACACTGTATCTATAACTTACCAAGAGAACACCACGGGGTGGGCGAGCACCAAGCCTAACATATCTGTCTGGATTTCGAAGAAATTCCTGGCAAGTGAACATCAGCATTGTAAAAACTAAAACCTTGTATCACCAGAAAAACTGAAGAGAATATAAGATAAAGCTAAACAATAAAGAGCCTTTAACCCTACAGACTCTAAGTGGTGAAAATGACAAGAGAATCCAGCTTACCACAATCTCTTCTAACTCCTCTTTAGCTTCATCAACACCAGCAATATCAGCAAAAGTTACTGTTTCTCCTTGTTCAGATGACTTCCTACCAGCAGAAGTGCCTGATTTGCGGTTCCGAATCTGACCAGCTGTATGCTGTGCAGCATACAATTGTTAAGAAAAAATATCATTTTAAAGCTGTAGGAAGCCTAGGTTGTATGAGAAGGTCCAAGGAATTAAGATGGGACAGAATGCAAACTCGCACCTGAGAAAAGCTTCCAGGGACTCTATGAAGAAGCCCTGCAAGCACAGCAGCATAAAACAAGGCTATCTGTGAATATGAGAATGAAGTCAGTATGCCACGTGTGATGAATCATATCATCATGGAATCTACCTCAAAAACCGAGGAAACTTATAACTAATTGGAATAAGCAGGTGAATATTTTGAACAAGTGATACAACATTGAATTGATAATAGAATACTAGTGAAAGTGAAAATAACCGAGTCATAAACTATAAATACAATATGCATACTAAACAAATTTCAAAAAGCTTTTGTTATTTTGGGCACATTGTTCACAAGAATCCAATATAAAAGTTAGCTGTTACTAAATCATCAAGGTAATTCAATGCTTTAAGAAATTAATACTCCAAATAGGGTTATTGTGGCTTTCTGAAAATTATCCTTCTAAACTGGCATAATAATGATTCACAACGGATGGGAGCTGCATCCACAACTCTAACTGCTCTTAAAGGAGGAAACACTTAAGTGCCAAGGTTTTAGTCCAGCCCCTTCATTGTATTGGTAAAACAATTGTTTTGCTTCATTCTAAGAAATTATTGAGAACGTGCCTTTGGATGTTGCATACATTTAGCAAGATTTCATACTTGTTCCAGTTTGAATAAATCAAATTATTTTCATTCATTAGCCGTTAGTGGATTAGCTATTTCCTACTTTTCAGCTAAGTTATTAGTGTGGCTGCTAGAATCATGGGATGTGATATCTTAGTCAGTTATTTCTGAATGAATTTACATTAAGTTGTGTTAAGATAATAAGATGTTATAGAAAGCACTTTCTGTTGCACTCTATTCTTTTATCAATTTCTGTATCTTCACTGTATTCTCCCGTTAGCCACTGCCTTTATTGTTTTTAAACCGAACAGTTGGTATCATAACTCTCTTCTTGAGGACCTGTGTCTGTGTTTTACAATGCCATGGATTCTGAAACAACCAAGCTGCCCTCCCAATCTTTGATGGGAGAAACTACGAGCCCTGAACAGTGAGAAATGAATCTTACTTGGAGGTATTTGATATTTGAAAAGCTGTGAAAGAGAATTATGATGTCGTAAAGCTGTCAGACAATTCTACCCTGACCCAGATCAACAATTCTAAGGAGAATAAAACTCAAAAAAAAAAAGGCAAAATCATGCCTTTACGCTGGTATCTCTACAACCATCCTCACTAGGACCATGACTATCAAATCTGCAAAAACAATTTAGGATTATCTAAAGGTGAAATATGTTGGAGATGAAAGAATAAGAAAGCATGCAGATGCTTAATTTACAGAGGAAATTTGAGTTTCAAAGGATGAAAACAAAAGCTGCACAACTAAGATCCAACAGGCCTTGGAATATTCAAAGTCAAGATGAGGAGCAAAAGTTGTTTCATTTGATCCAATGAAGGAGCAGTAACTTGCATTTCCACTTATAGCAAGCTCAATCTTCCGCAAAAAAAAGGCTAGGTCATTTCCACATTTGGAAAAGAACTACATGCTGAAAAATCAACTAGTCCAAGGAGTTCCTTCCTCGACAGAAAAGCCAGCTGACAGATGAATCTGAGGCTTGTAGAATCGGGAAGCAAACAAGGAAACCATTTCCTAAAAGTAGTTGGACAGCCAGTCAAAGATTGCAGCTTGCTCACTCTCATGTTGTCAAACCACAAAGAACTCCATCACTAAAAGGAAGTGTCTATTATATAATATTTATTGATGACCTAACGAGAATGTGTTGGATTTACTTTCTTAAATACAAATTAGAAGTAGTTGTGGTGTTCTAGTAATTCAAAGCGTGATGAAAATCCAACCAATTGTTGTATTCAGATTTTGAGGTTGGACAATGGAAAAGAGTACATAGCTAATTAGTTTCAACAAACTTTTCATGAGACTGGGATTTAGAATCAATTGATGACTCCTTACACTCCTCAACAAAAATGGAGTAAGTGAAAACAAAAATAGATCAATCATGGAGATCGTCAAGTGTATGCTTCATCAAAAGGAATTAAAAAAGAAGTTTTGGACCAAAGTTGCAAATACTGTTTTGTTTATTCAAAACAGAATTCCTGCACAAGTAGTACAAAACAAACTTTTTTTGAATCCTAGTTTGGTTTTAAATTTGTTGCAAGATGTATCAATTGTCCAGTGATATAGACCAAATGGACCAAGTCATAATCAAATCGTGACACTTAAACTATTGTGCTCTCAAGTGGAAAGAGCTTATTAGCTATAGCTTTTGGCTCAATGTAAGTTGTCAATCCAACAATCAGTATCAGTGTCAAAGTCACAGATTCGGTTCTCAATTGAACAATTGTTGAGGGAGAGATTGTTGTAGGATGCATTAATTTTCCTATGATGTAGACCAAGTGAGCCAAGTTACCATTGTTTTGTAATGTTTGGACTGTAACACTCTTAAGTAGAAAGAGTTACAAGCTCACTATCTACTATGACTTTTGGTTTAGTGGTAAGCGTTCAATCCAACAAAACCTTCCCTTAATTTTTTAAAATATTTGGTTGTTTGTGATACTCATGTGTACCTCAAGTTAAGCGTGATAAGCTTGACAAAAGAGTTGAACAAAGAATATTTATTAGCTACAGAACAATCTCTAAAGCTTATAGTACTTTTCAACCTTCTTGAAGAGATTTCAGATAAATGAAACAGTGAAAAACTACACTGTTACTGTTTTACTACTGTTTATATAAGAAGATAGTAAGCAGAATACAAAGAGTCAAGGCCCAGTCCTAACCCTAACCCTAA
>Ga0214542_1003562_pt1 | contig 31639 bp, 22 predicted proteins | sample CNSS1metaG_FD_160096 | JGI IMG/M metagenome (GOLD analysis project Ga0214542, IMG submission 160096) | Root nodule microbial communities from cowpea collected in UCLA plant growth center, Los Angeles, California, USA - CNSS1 | ecosystem: Host-associated > Plants > Roots > Nodule | place: USA...
CCACTTTTACCAAACTTACTCAATAAATCCAATAATCACAAATCCTAATTAAATCAATCTTTAAGCACAGAAAATTCAATTAAATCCCCAAATTTAAATATTAAATGAGGGCAAAAATTTGAACTCAGCACTTACTATTATTCATTTTTTGTTTCACTTGAAGAACTCTTTTGTTTCGTTAAAACAATTTTCGTTATTTCTCAATCATTGAGTATATATGTTAATATTTGAAAAGTTTGCTTAGATCTCTAAAGTATTTTTCATCTTATCATACCCTTAATTATACATTTATTTTTCTTTTGTGTGATTTCTTTCACTAGTCTCTCAAATTGTTTCCAAGACATGCATTTGTTAATTTTTTAATATTTTTATTTGTTGTTTATTTTCATCATGTAGAATACTATTTCAATATATTTTATCTAATTATTTTTTATTTTCTAACTTATTATCAATCATATTGTAATTTTTTCACTATAATTGTATAAATAACTTTTATTTTCTACAATATAAAAATTGAATGTAATTGTCATGAATATTTTTTTTATCACCATCCAACATATATTGGAGTTCAAAAGATACAAGATCTATGTCAAAAAATTTATTAGTATGTTTATTATTTATTCTTTGCCATTTTGATCAAGTGATGTATTATAAGTTCTATTAGTTTATAAAAAAGATATTCATTAGAATTTAAAAAATTGAAGTACACAAATATTTAAAATATATTTTAATTTGAATATTTGTTTTCCTTTTATATTTTCTTTAAAATTATTTTTTAATTTTATCATCTAGGTTTAATTAATGTTTGCAAATTTAATAAATGTTTTTATTCTCATCAAATATTATTTGGTATTCTAATCTAAAATGTAAACAATTATAACTTATTCAAAAGTATTTGATATCGAAGAAACAATTCTCCTCCTAATATTGAATATTTGATAATATTTGAATATTGAATATTTGATAATATTATGGGAAAAAAGTTTGATACCTGTTAGATTTGGGTATGAGAATAGGGATGAATTTTTTCTACGGGGATGGGTACAGGATAACCAAACTCGTCCCCGCCCCGTTGTCATCCATACTTGTAAGAACCAAAAAATGCTTAAGTATAAAAGTAGACAATTGTAAGAGAAATTTGATTATTTTATTATTAGAAGCTTGATTTATAAAATTTATTATCTCTCCAAAAATATTTTTCTTCTTATTCTTTGTGTTTTTCTAAAATTCTCACCACTTTGTCCTTCCATTTGAAGATTGTAGTGCATCAAGGAGTCCTAGTGTAGAGGACAATAAACCTATCTGATCAAAATACGAATTACAGTAAGTTTGTATTCTGTCTTTTCTTAAGTTGGTTTTGTAAGATGATTGCATGTCTTGAGGCTTCTTCTCTAGTAGTCCTCAATGCCATAACAAAATTGAATGTCTCCTTAGTGAGATAGGGTGAAATTGATGATGAAGTTAGTGGTGGTGCCTTTTGAGATGATCTCCTGGGACACCGTGAAGTTCCTTCATCAGGTATTGGAGGGTTAGGTGTAACCTTTGGTTGTTGCCCTTCTCTCGGAAGTAGTGTGTCTTGATGAAGGTCTTGGTGATGTCAGCTTGTAGATGAGGCAACATGATGGTGTTAAAGTCAATCCCCCATGCTCTACACAAAGTAGTCAGTAGGGCAGGAAACCCCAAACTGCCCCTTATTTTGGAGGCTATGTTGGCAATCTTCAGAGATATGTAAGCACCAATGTCTATCTCTATTTGTTCATATCGTACTTTTCTTCAGCATCTGTAGAAGCAAATTGATGTTGATCAAATGTGACAATGTAGTTTGGCAATGCATCTTTTAGTGTTTGAGAGGAAGAACCTTCAATAGTTCTCTTCTTCCTTGTAAGTCCATATGCATTGTGTGGAGGGGCCATCTTTCTACAAAAAAAGAAAGATGAAGACGACTGATGAATAGTGCCTCGCTAGAGGGTTGCAAGCGAAAAGGCAACAACTATATTGTTGCAGCGAAGAGGACTCGCGAGAGAAAGAACAAGAAGGCTCAAAATATAGTCAGAAAACTTTGTGGCATCCATTGTGCAAGTGAAATTGATCTTTTAAAACCATTTATGAGCACTCGCTAGGCAAATGGACACGACTCGCTGGGCGAATGAACTCTAATCTCTTAAAATTTGAATTGATTTCTGACACTTGTCACTTGTTGGACAAATTGTCATGGTTCACTAGGCGAGCTGCCTCGAATCTTTCAATTTTTGAAAAATATCTCTACCATGTCACCTTCGTTAGGTGAGCTCACGTTGTTCGTCGGGCAAGTTTTTCAAATTCTCTCACCCAAGTGTTGTTGATTTCCTACCCTAGATGAGTGTTGTCATGCTCGTTTGGGCAAGTTGATTCGTTGCACAAGAAAAATAATAGAGGCCAAGTTCTCGTTGGACAAGCTAATTTGCCTAGCGAGTAGAATTTTCGAGAGCAAGTGGTCGCTGGGTGACTTGAGTCGTTGGGCAAGTGAAAAACAGAGACTAAGTGGTTATTGGGCGACTATACTCACCTAGTGAGTGATGTTGCTGCTTTTGTTTTTCAAAAACAAAATTTAAATTCTAGGTTGCCTCCTAGTAAGCACTAGTTTAACATCTGATAGCTTGACCCTTGCTAATCACGATTAATGATCAGTTCTTATGGTGTGATTCTTCTCTTCACACCTGTATGGTTTCAACCTTTTATTGACCCCTAATTTTGTGGTTCCAGAATATGGCTTTTCAATCTCTATTTTCCCATTAGCTTTGATCTCTTTGATAATCCATAGACTTGGCTACTTTTTCTTCATTTTTGTAGAAAAAAATTTCCACTTAAACTTCCTCAACATAATAGGTTGGTCGGGTCTAAGTTCATTCTCTTCCAAAGTGTGGTGGTTCACTGGAAATTTTTCTTCTTATTCAGAGGAAGATCCTTTTTTTCCTGTTCTGGAGTAAAACAATTGGAACAATTTCTCAACAACCTGGAAACTTGTCCTGGCTTACTTATCACAAATAAAATTTCTTTAACAGTGCTATTATCCTTTGATTCTGGATTGTGTATTACTTTGGATATATTGAAGTTTACCTCCTTTTATTGATCTCTGATTTTAAGCTTTCCGCCATCAACATCTATGATAACTTTGGCGGTTTTCATGAATAGTCATCCAAGGATGAAAGGAACCTCAATATCTTCCTCCATATCAAGTATTACGAAATCCACTGGAAAAGTGATCTTGTCCACCTACACAAGTACGTTCTCAACAACTCCATATGGGCATTTGATAAATCGATCTACTAGTTGTAAAGTCATCCTTGTTCGTTTGACTTTAATGCCTTTAATTCTCTTTAGCATAGATAAGGGCATCAAATTGATGCTATCTCCCAAGTCAATCAACGCTTTCCCAATACCAATTTTGCAAGGAATAGTAAAGCCACTAGGATATTTGAATTTTGGAGGGAGCATCTTTTGAATGATCGCACTACAGTTTTCTTAGACCTCAATGGTGTCTTCCTCTATGTACTTTCTTTTCTTTGTCAACAAATCTTTTAAGAATGTAGCATACACATGCATTTGTTGTAATGCTTCAGAGAAAGGAATTTTCATTTCAAATTGTTTGAAAATCTCCATGAATCGAGCAAACTACTTTTCCTTATCTTTCTTAGATGGTACTAGAGGATATGGAAGAATTTTCTCCACATTTTCTTTTTTTTTCTCTGGATTTTCTCATCTTTTTTTTATTTTCTATTTTTTTTTTTGTTTCCATCCTCATTTTCTCCATTCTCCTTCTCTTCCTCTCTCTTTTTCTCTCTTTCTTCATACTCCTTCCTATTCTGCGTTTTGATAGCATTGCAATGCTCTCTTGGGTTTACTTCAGTATTGGTTGTGCAATTCTTCTCAAATTTCTCCTCCTCCTTCTTTGCCAATTCTCCTAATTAGGTTTCCAAGTTATGAATAGAGGCTTTTGTGCTCTTGTGAGTTGAAATAGACACTTGCATAAATTGTTGAAGTGTCTCTTCCAATTTTGTTTGCCTCTCGTGCAAGAAGGGTTGTTGTTGTTGTTGCCTATTGGATGGTTCAGCTTGTCCCATGATTGGATGAGACTTCCATCCTTGATTGAAATTCCTATAGTTGCCTTGGCGACCCTGATTTCTTATATTATTGAATTCCTCTTGTGGCTGACTCTACATGGCTCATTACTCATTAGCATGATTTCCTCTGCACAATACACAACATTACACTTGTTGTTGGTGTTGCACTTGGGATGCATTATGGATCTCTTGTGGCAATGATGACAACTTCTTCATGAGTGCCTCCATTTGTTGTGTCAATAGCTTATTTGGGAGCTAACAATGCATCATGAGTTTGAAGTTCTAGCACTCCCTTTTGTTGTAGTTGAGTTCGCTAATTCTACACTTCGTAATCGTTTGATGCCATGTTTTCTATGAATTCTTTGGCTTCAGTAGGTGTCTTGGATTTGATCATACCTTCAGTTAAGGCATCCAACGTCAACTTAGTTTATGCTCTAAGTCCCCTCAGAAAGATGTTGATTTGGGTAGGATCATCAAATCCATGCATTGGCGTCTTCCTTAGCAATCCTTTGAATCGATCCCAAGATTGGCTCAATGATTCTTCATAGTCTTGTTGGAATGATGAAATCTCCTTTCCCTCATTAACCTTAAACTATTAATAAAAACATCATTATAACATTTATATAAAAATTAAATTTGGTCTCAATTTTGAGAAGGATAAAATTGCTTATTTTTTTAAAGAAATAAGACTAAATTGAACAAAAATAATGAGTATAGGGACCAAATTGAATATAAAAACATTGACTCTCATGTGACTTGTTGCTGGCAACGACGGAACTATGTGGTGACAAGGGGGAGCCACGACTCCCCCAATTTTTTTTGGAATTTTTTTATATATATTTATATATTTTTTAAAATTATATTTATATATTATTTATATTAAGTTTATATTATGAAAATTAATAATAAAAGATAAAATAAAAAAAATTTAATGGAGACATTGATTTATAAAAGAGATTAGGGTTTTTTTTCTAGCTATAAGATCTTTCCACCATGTAAATTATCATGAAAGTGTGTGAAGAGAAATAAATACAAAGAGATAGATTAGGAAATAGAGGTTGAGAAACATATAGATTGAGATTGAAGTATACATTCTTGCATGATCTCTCACATATCAAGGTTAGTATCTTATTATGATTTATGTATGTTAGATTTATGATTCTCTTTAGGATATTTCTCCCAAATTAATATAAACCTTAATTATGATTTTGGAGATTCTTTTATGAAATTGGTATGAACCCTAATTATAATTTTCCCCAAATTATTCTAACTCTTAACTATGAAATTTAGGGATTTTGTGTTTTTCGCTGCCTGTGGTAAATTTTTTTTAAAGTTTTGAATTTATACAGGTTGCTTATTTAATTAAAGTGGTATGAGTTTTGTTATGTTTTGCATTGTGATAATTGTGATTTGTGAATATAAATTTTATTTTTTCTAAATAGACGAGAGGTGATAAATTTATATTAGAAAGATTATGATAAAAAGTAAAAAAAAAAATGATTCCTTTCTTTTAAAGAGGAAGATTTGTGATAAAGATGAAAAAAATGCATTTACTTTAACTAAACTTAGAAATTTCACGAGAACCAAGAATTCAAGACAATCAAAAACAAATATCTAAAGTTCTTAGAATTACATATAATATAATGAATTTAAAAATTCATTAGAATGCGATTTGAGAAAAACGACTTCAAATTTGACAATACCACCAAATTAAACTGATGAGGTACGAAGGGCTTATCTAAAATGGTATTCATAGTTTGGTATCATGATATAATAACATGATATAATAGCGAATGATCGTACTAATGTTTTGAATTCTACTATTATGTATGCTTGTTTTAAACGAGGAAATAAAGATAAAAGATGAAAAACTTTTTTTCTAACTAACAAAAATTATATATAACAAATCTAATTTGGCACCCCTATATTTTTTGTCCAAGTTCTGCCACTGGTTGCTGGGTTGACACGTGAACATTTCTTCAAAAATTAACAAAAAAAATAAAAAATAAATTTAAATTTAAAAACTTAAAAAGAAAATTAGAAAACCAACAAAATAACGAAGTGACACGTGGTCGTCAATGTTCATTATTGTTAATTATTTAAATAATATTAACAAAAAAAGACCAAATTGAATAAAATTGAAAAAATTTGGAACGTGGTTGGAATGAAAATATTATTACTGAATTGACACAACTAAAAAAATAGGTATTAGATGTGTATTTTAACCAATATTTTATCATAAATTCATTTCAAAAAATTAAATTGATGAAGAATTTAAATATATTAATTCGTATAGAAATTAGCAACAAACGATGATTGACAAAAGTGATTAAAATAATGTAACTCCAAGCGATGGACCAAAGTATGATATTTTGAAAATAAAACATAAATTATAACTATTATATCAAAAAGCATAATATTGAAAAATAAATTAAATTGTATTTTTAAAAAATTAATTTAAAAATTTAAAAATAAAACTTCATATTTCAGGTACTAAACCAAAATCAACTAATTGATTAGCACTGTACACTTTATTTTATAAGTTCTTTAATTTAATTAACATGAAAATAAGTCACAAAAATCTAATTTTCTTTTAAGACAAGTCTGGACTTATTTTCTAAAACTGACAGTTGAGTCTAATATATCTATTTGACATATAAAAAAAAATGGTCTGTCTATGAAAACCATTTAAGGAGTTTATGTTGTATAAAAACATTTTAAATAGCTCAACAAATCCACCTTTGTCTTAAAAGACTAATTTTTAAATAGACTAGCAATTTTCGAAATATAATAGTATAAAATTATACTATATTATTTTGTCTTAAATAAGTTAACTTCTTAAGTCCAAAGATATTTTTGAAATAACCTTAATTTTACTCCAATATATGAAAAGCTTTAAAAAAATCTTATTTAAATAACAATGAGTTCATATAGTACCGGTTCTTCTTCACCTCAAAAATAAGGTTAAATCATTCCATTGGTCCCATTGAGACCATATTGAAACAAAATAACAAATACAAGGACTAAATTGAAAATTTTCACATTCAATAGTGACACTAGAACTGTCAAAACGAGTAATCCGGCCCGACCCGGCTCGACTCACCACGGGTTAATGATTTAGTGAGCCAATCCAATCCGGCTCACTTTTTAGCGAGCTAAAAAAATCCAAACCCGGCCTGGCCCACCACGGGTTGGCGGGTTAAACGGGTTGGCTCACGGGTTCACTTAACTAAAAAAAATATTTTTTTTAATTTTTTTTCAGTCAAAACTAAATTGTAATTCTAATTAAAATATAAATAAAATTTAATATAATCAAAATACAAACCAAAATAAAAAAAAATACAAATTATTTATGTGTTGGATAAAAAAAACCTAACATGACCCAAATGTAAAGCCCAACTTAATAAAAAATAAATAAAAACACTTGTGTGACCCTTTTATCTACGAGTTGGTGAGCCAACCCGGCTCACCACAGGTTCAACCAGGATGAGCCAAATTCTAAATGAGCCGGATCAAAAATCAACCCGTATTGAAATTTATAAAAATATTTCAATCCAACCCAACCCGAACCCGTGGTGAGTCGGGTTGGCTCGCGAATTCCAACCCATTTTGACAACTCTAAGTGACACATGACATTGTCATTACCACATCACACTACCTCTATCACGTGACATACCGTTAGCTTGACATGTCATAATTATTATTTACATATATATATATATATATATATATATATATATATATATATATATATATAATTAAAAAAATAAAAACATGTGCTGACACGTGACACATAATTAACTTTGTTAGTGTACTACTAACGAAAATTGGAATGAATCTTTCAAAATAAGGACCTAATCGAGACAAAAAAGAAGAAGGAGACTTACTTGATATTTTCCAACGAAAATGGACACCAATCGAATTATTTAAACTAAAAATAAAGAAATTAGCTTATTTAAGATTTATACTGAAACTTGATTTTTTTAGTCTTTTCTTTATTTTAAAATGAAAAACTAACTTTGTAAGTTTTTCATAGAAATACAGTTGGTCTACTTTAACAATTCCCCCTAGCCTAACAAATGAACTTCGTATGATGAAGTAAGGTTAAAATACTTCTTTGGTCCTTGTTTTTATACAAAAATTTCAAATATGTCTTCAGATTGTTTAGTCTCTTTGGTCTATATTTTTTAAAATGTGCAACAATTAAGTTCTTTCCCTTAGTATGATACTAACAACTTTAAGTATGTGTCACATGTGAGCTTTTTTTTTTTAATTTTTAATTTTAATTTTTTTAAAATATTATTTTTGTCACATGTCACATCAGTATTATGCCACGTGTCAAGTCAATTTGGTGACGAATGTCAAGTCATTTTCTGAATCTCAATTTGGTCACCACATTTGTTATTTTGATTCCATTTTGGTCCAATTGTTTTTTTCAATTTCATTCCCTCCAAATTGAAACTAAATTTAACTTTTATATAAATTTTATAATGATATCTTTATTAAAATTGATATTTTTATTAAATATTTTAACAATATTAAGTTTATTTAAATTTATATTTACATTAAAGTTTATTTATATTTTTTAAAAATTTCAAATATATTTATTTTAACTAAATTGTTTTCAAATTTTACATTTGAATTTATAAAATTATTATTTTTAAACCAACTCTAATATTTGAAATATAAATTTATCAATCTATATATTTACAATTTTAAAATAAAATTTAAATAAAGTTTAATGTAAAATCTAAATTTAAATAAACTTAATATTGTTCAAAATATGTAATAGAAATATCACTTTTAATAAAAATATCATCATAATATAAAAGTTAAATTTGGTCTCATTTAAAGGGGATAAAATTGTGAAATTTTAGAAAAAATTAGGACCGAAATCAAATCAAAATAACAAATACAAGAACCAAATTGAGATTTAGACAATGACTTGACATGTGTCACCATACTAACTTGACATGTGGCACAATACTAATGTAACACGTGACACATGACAATTTAAAAAATAAATCAAAAATAAATAAATTAAAAAAACGACAAGGTGACACGTGACACATACTTAACGGTAATACCATACTAACGAAAATGACCTAATTGCTATACCTTTTAAAAAATATGGACCTAATTTAAACTAATAAAAATTTATGGGACCTATTTGAGATTTTGCCACCAAAACGAGGACCAAGGGATTATTTTAACCATAAAGTAATAAATATAAAACATATACATACATCATAACTTTTAGATTTAAAGTTTTAATTTCATGATAAATTTTGGAATTTTTAATTAAATCTTTATTAAACTTTTATGGTTTAGTGAGTAGTAGAAAAAAAATCAATATCCACAATTTAATTTGTTTGTTAACTGAGTTGAGCGATTATTATCTTGTCTGGTTACTTTATTTTCAAATAAAATCATATTAGACATCACTATGAATTTTGACATTTCAACTATATTGACATCTCAAAATCCGTAAAAAAATTCAATGTTATTCTCTAATTTTATAATATTATAATCATTACTTATATCACAATTTTCATATAATTTTATAAAATTATAAAAATATTAAATTACAAAGTTATGAAATTACAAAATCAAAAAATTATAAAATATTATGTAGTGACAACTAAACAAGGTAGATATGATAATAGTTACTTCACCTTTCTATCATCCAATTAACAAAAAATAAAAATAAAATAAACAACAACAAAAATATCAAAAACTCAATAAAAAAGTATTATTCTTTTAGTACTCAATATATCATAAAAACTTAATAAGATCAATTCACTTAAAAATATCCAAAATTTTCATATACTCAAAATTTAATTAAGCCTTATTTTTATGAGTGATATGTAAAAATATTTACATTCATCTTTATATAAATTTATAATTTTAATCCATACAAATTTAAGTCAATGCCTAAATATTTTATACTCCTAAAAAGAACAAAGAAGGAAAATATCTTCAAACATGTACACTTATCTTGGTAATACTTAAATTTATAATTTTAATCCATACAAATTTAAGTAAATGTCTAAATATATTATACTCAAAAAAAGAACAAAGAAGGAAAATATCTTCAAACATGTGCACTTATCTTGGTAAGACTATATGTCAAATACAAACAATTATTGTAACTTTATAATATAAGCTATTCTTATCAGAATTTGTTGAAGAGTTTTCGAGGTGGAGTCAAAGCTCTCAAGATAACCAGTTGTTGTTGTTTAGTAGTCTAGATTGAGCTCTTAGATCGGTCAGAGGAAAGATCTACATGTAAATGACTATCTAATGCTTAAGTTAGTGAGAGAGTATGGATTAATGAATGAGTGAAAAGTGTATATTGGGTATTGAGTGAGTGCATACCACATGGTATATATAGGAGTATTAGATCCAAAGATATCGTTTATGAATATCAACAAATAAAGATAATGTCATGTGTATAATATCTTGGAGAAATCTTCATAAACCTCAAGGTTTATTTTTGGAGAAGTTGGTTAATCCATATAGGTTGATTTTGGACTCCATAGATATACAATAGACCCTGAAATTTGAGCGGATAAATGTACAAAAAAATATTAATATAAATAAATAAATAATAATATCTCAATAATATTACAAAAATATATAATTTATTTCATAATTCAATTAAACACCTAGTAGATAACAAAAAAATCATTCAAAATTTAAATAATCACCTATATCCTCAGAACCTAAAAGACCCTCAATCTATCTAGAATCTCACTCGGCGGTTCTCTCTCTTGCCTGGCACCACATGTTTGCTTTTCTCGACTTTTACCATGAGCTTTTGCTTTATTCCTTTTCCTATAAATATCTTTGTACCCCTTTGTTCTATTATGAAATTGAAGAAGAAGTCTATTTCAGTTCTTCATATTACTTTATCCTAAACACTCTTTCATGTTTTCTTACTTCATGCAATTCATTCTTTCTCGCATATCACTATCTCTGTTCCACCATCTAACGCTCATGATGATGATGAATGGGATTTAAGATGGTATCAAAGCTCTTCAATAGAAGAGCTCTATTGAGGTTTTAATTTGATTCTTGATCTTTTCCTTTTCTTGTTCTCTAGTTCTTTAATATCTTCTTTTGTTTTTCAAACATGGCCAAAGAAGAAGAAGTTGCAACGCTAACCAGTGAGAATTATCTTTACCTTCTTCCTAGGGAGAGCCCAGCCATGGCGTTAGTTTCTCCTGTCCTTGACTTTACAAATTAGCACTCTTGGAGCAAATCAGTGCTCACTGCATTGAGTACAAAGAACAAGTCACAGTTTGTTTATGGTTCTGCCAAGAAACCCGAGAAGAATAGCTCTTTGTACAATGCATGGCAACGCTGCAATTTGAAACTAAAGTTAAGGTTATTCGAAGTGATAATGGTGTTGAATTAAACATGTCTAGCTTCTTTTATTCTAAGGGCATTACACATGAAACGACTTGTGTTGAAACACCTGAACAGAACAAAATTGCCGAAAGGAAGCATCAATATCTGTTAAACATCACCAAGTCTTTGCTTTTTCAAACTAAATTATCAAACCAATTTTGGTCTTAAGCTTTATTACATGCAGCTTTTTTGATAAACCATATTTCCACACCTCTTCTCAAGAATTCTACTCCTTATGGGAAATTATATAATAAAATATATGACCTTAGGTCCATCAAGGTTTTTGGTTATCTGTGTTTTGCTTAAACCTTATATGCTAAGAGAACAAAATTTGATCCTCGTGCTCGTGTTGTTATATTTCTTAGTTTTAACCACACCACGAGAAAAGGTATGTTATTTTTTATTTAAAAACGCATGAGGTGAGAATTTCTCGTAATGTTACTTTTCATGAAGATGTTTTTCCTAGCTGCCATAATTTGAACGATAATGTTGTTGAACAAATATGTCTACCTATTCATCACAGTCATCAACATGACTTAAACTATGACTTGTGAAAATTCTCTCACACATGATGACAATTCCAATAGTGTTATTGATAGTTCATGCAATAATGATACACAAGATCATAATATCAACACTGATAATATAACACAAGATCAGAATGTCAATGCTGATAATGTAAGAAAATCCTTGAGGGTCACCAAGTTGCCTTCATATCTTCAGGATTACTATGTGAATAACACTGATGTTCATAAGAAAACTAAGTATCCTATACAATCTTGTCTTTTTATACCTCGTTTGTCTCATTCTTTTCAGGGTATTATCATGAATATCGATAATAATATGGAACCAAAAAGCTATAATGAAGCTGTCAAATATCCCGCTTGGCAAAAAGCAATGGATACAAAACTCACAACCTTGGAACATAACAAAACATGGACACTTACAAATCTCCCACCAAACTGCAACACCGTGGGTTGTAAATAGGTTTACAAAGTTAAATATAAAGTAGATGGAACCATTGAGCGACACAAAGTGCCTAGTCGCAAAAGGCTTCACACAACTTGAAGGCATGGATTTCCATGACACATAGGCTATAATGGATAAACTTTCTACCATACGTCTTATCATTGCCATTGCAGCCTCAAAAGGTTGGAAACTCACACAATTAGATGTGAACAATGCATTCCTTCACGGGGATTTGGAGGAAATTATCTACATGGAAGCACTTCCGGGACTATCCACTCCAAAAGGACATGTTTGTCTTCTGCAAATCATTATATGGTCTTCGATAGACCAGCAGACAATGCTATGCCAAATTATCCACATTCCTTTTAGAACGTGATTTTTCTCAAACCCTTGTTGACCATTCTCTCTTTATAAAACTTGTATATGGTTATATTACTATTTTGCTCGTCTGTGTGGATGATATCATCCTTACTAGTAATGACCAAAATTCTATAGATAATATCACTTCATAATTGGATGCATGTTTTAAAATCAAAAACTTAGGCCCTCTTATGTATTTTCTTGGATTTGAAATTGCCAGAAGAAAACAATGTATAAATTTATCCTAAAAAAAAATATACTCTTGATTTGTTAAAAGATACTGGCATGATGAATTGTTCCTCTATCAGTACAAAAAAATTACTTTTTAGTAGAGGTTATTTTGAGGAGGTTGTATAAATCTCTACAAATTAAAATGATTTAGGATGATTTTGAAAATGGTCTAAAATGAAAATAATGACGGGAGTTTTAATTATTTTTTAAAGAGGTTAATAACCTCCACAATTAAAATACATTTTTCAACTTTTCGTATTTTCTTCCCTCTCATTTTTTCTTGGTCCTTCTTCGTTACCTCTTCGTTTTTCCTTGTATGTTATTCCTTCTTACCATTTTTTTTTTCAATTTCTTATGGAGTTTCGTTTGTGGTGAGTTCTCTCGCGCCTGTTCTTCATCTCTCTAGCTCCTTATAGGATATTCTCTCACATTTGTTTTCTTTTTGAATCGGATGACTTTCTATGATGATTGGGTGTAGCTCGCAAAACCACCGCGTGTTGCTCACTGGCGATTGGAGAAGACGAAGTAGGTACGATCCATTTTTATTCTAGGTTTTCGAATGGAATGTGATAGCGGGTTTTCGAATGGTTTTCAATTCTAGGTTTTCGCTTTTACAGTTTTCTTGGTTATGAATTTACTTCGTATTCTGAGTGTTATCTAACGGTAAAAAATCACTGGTTATGAGGGGCACGTATTGGTACTAAGGGTCGAGGCGGTTGGAGAGGATTTTGATGCGACCAGTGATGTCGAGGTAGCTGTATTGTGATGGGAGGGGTTCCGACAGAAGGCATAAGGGTTGGTAGACTTGCTGCTGCGGCAGAGGCGACGAGTGATGCTTCTTGAAGGAAGAAGGGTTGCTTAATTGTTAGTTTTTTTGAACTTTTTTTCTGTTCTTTGGTTGTCAGCTCTTGTATATGGTTTTTCTAATGGATTTGAGAAATCATTTGTGAAATGATTATTGTTTTCTCGAACATATTAATGGTTTGAGTAATCGATAATCCTACGAGAATAATGAAAGTCAAATTTTAATTTCTATGGGGCATTCCTAGGGTTTGCTTGATCCTTATTTGATTGTATTAGATAATTTTAAGCCCAAGAGTAACTCTGTAAATATTAGATAATTGGCAAAATTTAGAATGTTGCACACTTGCACTCTTTATTCATTATAAAGGGCTCACTCTTACTGATCAAAAGCATAAATGTTTCTATTCTGATTCTCCATAATTAGGATGCATTCTACATTACTATTATATTGTGAATTGTATATTTTTCAACTCTATAATCAGCAAATTTCTCAGTTTTCCATTTTTTAATTATCCAGGAAAAAGTAAGAAGGGTGAACTTAGTATTTTTCCAAAGACTTTTGTGGTGCTGTCTCATTGTTTGCATATGATGCCCAGGCAAAAGTCTGCTGCTGCTGCTGCTGATAATGCAAATTTGAAGGTCAGGAACCTTTCTTTTATTTTATTTTTAATGTCGTTTGATGACCATATGCAATGACATTGTTACATCTTTAATGATCTACAGAGAAATCCATGGGTACCAGGAAGTACCAGGAATCCTGAGATATATATTTTGAAGGATCAGGTATCATTGGCATGAAATGTTTACTTTTATAAATATTTTCAATGTTTTTAGTCTCTTAAAACATTTGTAGCGTCTACTCTCATGTTGGAACCAATTTGTGACAACAGTAAGAGCGTGGATGCACTTGTCAAAGTGAAAAAAATATTGAAACATGATTTACCTTACCCTTTGGTGATTAGGGTTAAGCTTAGGAATAGAAATGAGTTAGAGGATTGTCATTATTATTCAGTGTGTTTTTATCTTTTCATTTTGAAATGTATAGTTTTTGTTAAGTACATTCTATGTATGTCTTTATCTATTTATTTATTCCATTTCTCATTTTTATGATCCTCCTTATGAACTAACGTAGTTGCAGCTTAAAGGCCCTTGGTCACAAATGGATTGATTTTCTTGATTTTTGTGGGAAATTGATTTGCGGGTAGTTTTCTAACTATATTTGCAAAGATGAAAATAATTTTTTACCAAAGAGGATCTTTGTCTATGACGAGACTCCTTTTACATACTTGAGGGAGAGCAATTGTTCCTCCTTCATTCTTGAACTTTGAATAAAAAATAACAATAATGTGTATTAATCTAAACAATTAATCTATTCAATAATTAAAATTGCTTCTCAAGTTAGAAGAGCCTCGTCCATGATTGTACAATTTACTCAGTAAATTGCAATTAAAATTGGATTTGATGCTTAATCCAGAGGTCCAAGAAATCTTTAAGACCAAATCTAAAATCATTTCTTACATTAGGACCAGATCTACTTTTGGATGATAGGTTTTGTTTTTAATTGTTACAGAAGAATTGAAATGATTGAAGAATTAGAGAAGATGGCAAGCCTCAGTATTCCCAAAGACTTGTCGAGTGAGGAAGCTAATCAATATTTGAAGGATGCATGCGTGAAGTATGAGATCAAATGTCCACCTCCTGAGACAACTGCACGTTTGTTGGATAAAGTAATCTCTTTTTTCTGTCTTTTTAATTATCTACTTGTTTTTAAATTATTCTTTTATTTGAAAGATGATCCTTGTCATAATGGATCAAATTTTAAAGGGGCCCGTTTTCCTGTTATATTTTGTCATACTTATTGTGTTGCTGAATTTCTGATTTAAAACCAGGACAAGAGTTCATATGTAGTATGCAAAATATAAAAGCACTAGTTTTGTGTTATGATTGGGATACTGAAGTATTTATGAATGGTAGGATGGGGGATAGAACTTTAGTCCAAACTTTCTAGTCTTTCTCAAATAACAACTATCCATTCCAGTAATATAACTGTAATTTTCAGTACAACAGCAACTATGAATAATGTAGTCGGCACACAGTCAATAAACATTATAGTCTTTGTTCAACAGATAGTCATTCTAGTAATATAGTTTCCACTACAGAGCTCCAATGTTTCTATATTGTGAATTGTAACATTAATTTCTATAATAATGTTGGCGCAGGTTTAGTGATTGACACATTAGGCCAGAGAACTTCTTAGTATAGAGGTGTCACAAGGTTGGTTTACTTCTATTTTTTTAATGTTCTTGTTTTTTTTTCTAAATGCTAATTTGATGAGTGGTGAATTTTCTTTGTGAACTGAAGGTGGTTATGATATAGAAGAGAAAGCTGCAAGAGCATATGATCTTGTAGCTCTTAAGTATTTATTGGGGACCTTCAACACACACAAACTTCCCAGTATGTTACAAAAGATGGCATTTCTGGCTCATAATCTTGTACTCCTAGGAGTCTCATTTTCTTTTATATTTGGCAGCTAGAAAATTACCAAACTAAACTTGAGGAAATGAAGAATATGAGCAGGCATGAGTATGTGGCCCACTTGAGAAGGTGAACACATTAGTATCAATATTATTATGATAAAAGTTATCAATAATTTTTATTGTTTAATGATGATGTTGGTGATTGCTTTGCAGAAAGAGTACTGGGTTTTCAAGGGGTGCATCAATGTACAGAGGAGTGACAAGGTGCAATGTTGTTTCTCTACCACTTTTTTTTTATGCATTACAAAGATTAAACATGGTGGTTAAGTAGGCTAAATAGGTTAAATCCACTTTTCATTATTGCACAAGCACCACCAACATGATGGACTTAGAGGGGTGATGCATTGTAGCTTTTGAGATATTAGCCATCATGGGATCACTAATACATTTATCAGTAGCTTCTTCTCTGCACTTTAAAACATGTAAAGTTATCGTTTTCTTATGTTGCCATTGTAATAAGTGAGCAATGACTTTTGAATTAGATTTTTTGTTCTTTTGATATTTTAGTATCACACCTAATAACATGACTACCACTTCTCTCTGTTATCACCATTTTTTCCAAACTATTTGAACAACACACTAAAAACCATCATTTGGAAAAGAAACTTATGAGTAAAATGCATGTTTCATTATTAATTGCTTCATATTAGCTCCCAAAAGCATTTTGAACTTTTCATCCTTAAGTTAACGTGATTTTAATTATGGATTCAATAACATTTAAGGGAAATTTGTAATTTTCATTGTTTTTTATTTTAGGAATTTCCTTCCAATGCATGTCCTAGGTATGCAAAAGACTTTTAAGTAAGGAGCTTGCTAAGAGGATGACATTGTAACTGCATATGACAATGCATATTTGACAGTCCATGAACCGAAACTAAAAGGTTTGTTTATGTCGAATTGAAACACTAGTTATTATTTTACCATTTATTATTATATCAGTTCAAAGGTCAAATTATTTATTACTAATTATTAACTTTACTTTAGTTTGCTATTCTTGTTCTTACTAACTGTTTAAAGATCTAATTGTTTGTTCTTGTCATGTAAAAGGTGGATTTGACAGCTTATGTGGAGAAGCATAAGTTCTGTTTTGATGTTGTTTTTGACGAGAATGTTACCAATGACGAAGTAAGGCAGCTCCTTAACAAATATTAAATCTTTTTGCAGTTTCTTATTTTAATGATCATTTCTTATTTTAATCTTTATGCATGTCTTATTTTTGCAGTTATGAAGAGTACATAATGATAAAGAGGTTAGAGATCTTGCAACTTATGCATATCTTTATGTGAAAATCTGAAGAAGATTTATCTTTTAATTTTCTCTATTAAATCATTGGAGTACTATGGGCGTGAACCGATTTAACTGAGATGGAACTACAACTTTGGAGCAGCAGAGGAAAGCATTAGTTTTGATATGAAAGGGCAAGTTGAATGTGATGGAGGAAACCCTGATATTGTTCAAGCTCGTGTTGATTACTACACACAATACTGTTCAAAGCTTGGTGTTGCTCCTGGTGATAACCTCACTTGCTAAGCCATCTTAGTTACTCAATGCATCAAGGATATTTTACTGGGAAGGGTTGCTCATAAAGTTGGGGTTGCATGTTGAAAAAAATCCCTTTTGTCTGCAAGAAGATTCAAGAGTCCAGCTAGGGAATTCATTTTTCAACATTATATATATTTTTTATATTTATATTGTAATTGACAATGAATAAACTTTATCTTAAATCATCAATAAAATTAATTTTGGTTAAATTTTTGTGTATTTTATAAATTTATATATTTTATTTATTTCTTATTAGAAAAACAGATTCCATTAAATTAAGAAATTATAAATGCAGTGGGTGATTAAATAAAGGAGGTTTCAAACCTCCACAAAATAATATCACTAATAGAAGAGGTTAAAACCCCCTATTAAAAAACTTCCGCAGTATAACTATGATACCAGGGGTTAACAAAAACCTCTATAAATAAGTTGTGGCAATTCTAACTGTGGAGGTTTAGAAAACCCCCGCAAATTAATTTGTAGAGGGTAAAAACCTCCGCAAATTGAAAAAAAAAAACCTCCATTAATCATCCATTTTTTTGTAGTGTATTGGTACACCTATTAACTTTTCTATCAAGATGCAGGCAGAATGGGATCTCCTTGATGATCCAACATCCTATTGAAGACTAATAGGGAAGCTTGTGTATTTAACCAATACAACACCTAATATCACATATGTTGTTAGTCATCTTGGTCAGTACGTTGCAGCTCCCACTAAAGACCACCTTCAAGCAACTTTTCGTGTGTTGAGGTATTTAAAACAAACCATTAGTGATGTGAATCACGATTCATATCAATTGGGCAATGGATTTTTCTTTCTGCTGATAGCGACATTCAACTACGTGGATACAACGACTCGGTTTGGGCAAGCTGTGTGGATTCACGGAGATCTGTTACATGGTACATCATATATCTTAGAGAATCTCCTATAAGATGGAAGTCTAAAAAGCAAGCCACCATTTCAAGAAGCTCCTTAGAGGCAGAATATAAGGTCCTTGCTCATAATGTCTATGAAATTCAATGGTTAAGTCACCTCTTACAAGCCATTCAAATCAAAAGCAATTCACCCGCTGTCATCTATTGTGATAATGCGTCTGCCATCAAAATTGCTACAAATCCCGTTTTCCATGAATGAACAAAGCATGTGGATATAGATTGTCACACTGTACGTGAGAATATATAGCAAGGATTAGTTAAATTACATCATGTCCCTACGAATCACAAACTTGCGGACATTTGACGAACGCTCTACCACCGGGCCTTTTCTCTAAACTTAATGCCAAGCTCGACAGCCATACATCTATATTCGGCTTGAGGGGGGGTCTCAGAACCTAAAAGACCCTCAATCTATCTAGAATCTCATCCACTGGTTCTTTCTCTTGCCTAGCACCACGTGTTTGTTTTTCTCTACTTTTACCATTCGCTTTTGTTTTATTCCTTTTCCTATAAATATCTTTGTACCCTTTTATTCTATTATGAAATTAAATAAAAAGTCTATTTCAGTTCTTAATATTCCTTTATCCTAAACACTTTTTCATGTTTTCTTACTTCTCGCAATTCATTCTTTCTCGCATATCACTATCTTCGTTCCACCATCCCACGCTCACGATGATGATGAATGAGATTTAAGATCTATCATATATATTTCTAAAATTTGTTATCTTAAGGTAATTCAATTACCTTAACCTTGTGTTTGGATGGAGCATTTCAACAATGCTTAGAAATTGAAATGCTTTGTATTTGAATTGCTTGTAATTAAATTTCATTCATTTTTAAATAACTTGTTTGGATAAGGAAATTAAAATACCTTACATTTCAATTTCTTGTTTGAAAAAAAATTAATTTATTGTGAGGTAAAATTTAATTTTAACGATATTTATTTTAGGTTTAATTATGTTTTGGATTCATGATAAATTTGGAAACATGCTCGACAATCCAGATGGGTCGGACTAACCCAACTACCAACCAGATTGGTTAGACCTGACGACCCACCCGAGCTGCACCGACTGGGAAACCCAGACAGGCTGGGTCGAATACCCGGACAGGGCCGAATACTTGAACGGGTCTAAATACTCGGACGGGTCCGATGACCCAGACGGGCCCGACGACCCGGACGGGTCCGACGACTCGGATGGGCCCGATGACCAGACGAGCCAGAGGACCTAGAAGCCCCGAGGACCCGGACATGCCTCACAACTTGGACACGTTGGATGACCCGGACAAGCCCAACGACCTAGACGAGCTGAACGACAAGGACAGGCCCGACAACCCGGACGGGCCCTTTGAAACTGTCGGGTCCATCTGTGTCATCGGGCCCGTTCGTGTCGTTGGGTCTGTTCGGGTCGTCAACCCGTCTGGTTCATCGGGCTAGTTCGGATCGTCGGGGTCGTCTAGGTCATCGGGCCCGTCCGCGTTGTCTTGCACGTTCGGGTCATCAGACCTGTCCGAGTCGTCGAGATCGTCCAAGTCATCATGATCGTCGGGGACGTCTGGATCGTCGGGTCCGACGGTTTGGAAGGGCCCGTCCGGGTCGTCGGGCTCGTCCGGGTCGTCGGGCTCGTCCGGGTCATCGGGCCCGTCTAGATCGTCGGGATCGTTTGGGTCGTCGGACATGTCTAGATCGTCGGGCCCGTCCGGATCATTGGGCTCGTCCGAATAGTCTTCCTCGTTCGAGTCGTTAGGCCTATCCAGGTCTTCGGGCTTGTTCGGGTCTTCAAGCTTGTCCAGGTTGTCAGACCTATTGGTCGTCGGACCCATTGGGATTGTTGGGCTTGTCCCATAGATAATAATATATTTTGCATGTTGAAGATGAAAGCCCATGGATTTACCCTAACCCACAGGGCTTTTGCATGTTATTGTAATATATATATATATATATATATATATATATATATATATATATATTTATTTATTTATTTATTTATAGTCATACAATATTTTATTTATCAACATACTCAGGATAATATTACTTCTTTAATTACCATCTCATATCATCATGTCATTGATTTTATCTCATCCAATAACATTTATTCAAACATAATCATACTTCATGAAGTACAACATTTGAAATATAAAGTGCAACCTTATGTTATGATTAAATAATGTTTAAAGCATGAATCAATTTAAAAAAATTAAAACGTATATAAAGATAAGAGTATATAACTTGAGTGACGTCTACTTGTTTAAGTGATATTTTCCAATAAAACTTCATTTTCTCTTGGTCATGAGTTCACTCAAATGAAAAATATTCACTTAGCGAAGAACTTGTTACTTGAATTGAACAAAGTACATGCTACTAAATTATTATATTTAAACCAAAGCCTATCAAAACTTAGAAAGAGATCAACTTGTTCAATGTGAAGTTGGAACCGATAATTGATCTTCACGTTAGTGTCACTCAAGCTTCAACTCAACGCTCAAGAAAAAATTAAAAGCTTAGTTGGATCGGGTCACTTTGGTAAGGCCCAACTCGTTTGGAGTGAGGCCCATGTCTCAGAGGAGCCCATTAATATTAACATATTCCCTCCATTCGGTTTCCCTCCATCGAAAACAAAATCGACGATGGAGAACGCGGACACGAACAGCGAAGGGGAAAATGACGCAGAAATGAAGCTCTTGAGAGACAAATTCAGGCTCTCTGCAATTGCCATCACTGAATCTCAAGGTTCAATGCTTCTTCTTCTTCTTCTACTTTGTATTTCAACTTTTTATTCGTTTGAGATTCGAGTTCCTAATTATCGTGCACGACAATTCAATTATGCAGCAAAACAAAACGGCATGACAGTTTCAAAAGTCGTAGTCACTTGCATCGCGGACTTAGCCTTCAAGTATACAGGTAACAAATATCATTGTCGTTTCATTGCACATTCCCTTTCTGCCGGCACCTTGTTAGAGTGAACTTAAATGGCATCGTATATTATAATGGTGTGATTGCAACGTGTATGACATAATGTCCCTTACGAGTGTATCAATATAGCAGTGCACATATCTTTTGTTTATATTTATCGGTCGCCACAGATTATTTTAGGTTTTATTATGTGCGAGTGTTGAGTTTAAATAATGAAATTGAAGAAACTGTTATGTGAACAGAGCGTGTGGCTAAGGATCTTCATCTGTTTGCCCAGCATGCGAATCGTAAATCTGTAAATATGGAAGACGTGATACTCTGTGGTTAGTTTCATAAGCTTTGAATGTTTTTCAAGAGAACGAAAATGAGTTTTGTTTATGTGTTTTATTTTGTGTATTTTGGTTTAAGCACATAGGAATGAACATCTATCTGGCTTGTTGAGGACGTTCTCCAATGATTTAAAAGCCAAAGATCCTCAATCTGAAAGGAAGCGAAAGAAAGAGATAAAAAAGAACGACAAATGAACCGCTTAGCGCTAATGCCTGATGCACATATATGGTCCGTCCTGTAAACATAACTTGGTACGGTTGGAAAAATTTATGCATGTTTTCTTTCCTATCTATGTTTCTGGACTTAGTTAACTAGAGCTGGAAACTGTTGGTCCACCTTTACCATTTATGCGTGCCCTGAAACTTAATACCAGACACTATGAAGTGTATAATTGAATTAATTAATTTTAGGGCAAATTTTATATACAGTTTCTCCTATAATATTATTTTACGAAATATGCAAAAGAATTTGTTGAGAGATTTCCGTTTACTGCAGCAGATTTCGCCTGATTAGTGATGATACTATCTAATGGTTCGGCATAATGATGATACTATCTAATGGTTGGTTATTTTGTAAAAGTGGTATTTACTGAAGGTACATGCAAACATGTGGCCAGAGAATTTAGAACTGATTTTTTAATAATAAGGGTAACTAGGGGTAGTTCCGGGTAAACAGGGTGTCATGGCTGAAACTTAAAAAGCTAGGGCACCGTGTAAATATCTCATCTTAGAGGAGTGGTTGTTCATAATAAATTCTACACTTTTAAGTAGGCAATATGTCAAGAACAAACCATTGAAAAACTGAATATTCTTTCTTAGGTTTTTGAAAATCATTTTATAGACTTTAGTTAGAATAGAACCAAATCACAATAAATTCAATATGAATCTTTATTTTAATTTATGTCAATTTTCAACCTCTCAAATCCAAATTCTCAACTTCTCATTTTCTACATCCCAAAAGTTTATCCAAATATGAGCAATTTTAAATTTCATATGTTTTCGTATAGATTTTCCATTATCCAATCATTACTATTTAATAGCACCATATGGCACTTTAAATTGATATTAATTGGAGACAATTTAGTGAAAATGATCAATGAGCAAAACATGAGTTTTTATGAATCTCAAATTCCACTATTTTACCCTCAAATTAGGTTGCATAATTTTATCCTAGAAAAAAGAGTTAAATAAAAAATTAATAAATGGTTGTTTCAAACTAGAGTCAATTATCATATTCTACATATGCTTTAGAGTTTGATGACTTTTTAGGTTAAAAGAGGAGTGCATTTGATAAATTATGCTTCGTTTGGAATCTTTACTAATGTGAAATTTTTGAACATGTTAAAACAAGGAAGCTTCTTTTTCCACCTCCACAAACTCTCCCTGCACTCCCATATAAAAAAAATGTCCACTATTATTCTTTTTAGATTATGTAATTCGGAAGTTAATAAATGAGATTGTATAATCTTTGACTTAATATAATTTAATATAATTTGAAAGTGTATCGTCCCATTTAATAAAGAAACTTATTTAAATGAAACATCACACAAACTAATGAAAAAGGCATTATCATGGAATAGAAATATCACTTCCTACAATTGTCCATAATACTTAGAAGAAAACTAAGGCGTGCCACGATGCCATTAACAAAAAGAGATAAAAGTTTAACAGTATTCAAAATACATGCTCAAGGAGCAAGATGGTACATAGGCCACAGTGCGTTAAAAGAAAACTTGGAGCAAGGGGATCCAAGATAAGCTACCCAACGAAGTTTCCATCACCCTGAGGACTACAAGGAGTTCTCACATCTGCTCACATCAATAAATTGATGATCATCGCAAAATGGGAAAACCACACACAAGACACGCAAACAAACAAAATGGGTAAGCTAGAGTGAAAAAAGTTTTATCATACAATTGCATACAATTTAAAAGACAAAGATACATAAATCAAACAAACATGTGATAACAGACGATGCAATACTCTAAGACTCAATTATCCGGATACATATAATCAATCAGATTCATTGGATGCTTGCACTTGTGGTAGCCTCTACTACTCTGTAGAGCCATTGCCAATGGGTTTCACCCTACCACGCACAAGGTTAGCCTTCAAACATCTAAGGCCATTATCCTGCCAAAGACTAAGGCCTCCTACTACTCTCACCACTTGAGTCAGTACGTTCTACGTGAGACTAACTAACTCTTTAGAGCTTCAGGATGCAATCCTTACTTGAATCCTTACTTAATGATATACTGAGGCACCATCATGAAACCTTACTAAGAGGTTCGTGGAATTACTTATATTACATGAGGCATCACCATGAGTGCTCACTAAGAAGGTCATGGAATTACGTCCTTACATGAGGTACCACCATGAACTCTCACCAAGAGGTTCATGGAATTACGTCCATTAGATTAGGCACCACCATGAACTCTCACCACAAGGTTCATGGAATTACGTCCATTAGATTAGGCACCACCATGAACTCTCACCACGAGGTTCATGAAATTACGTCCATTAGATAATGCACCACCATGAACTTTCACCACGAGGTTCATGGAATTACATCCATTAGATGAGACACCAGCATGAGCTCCCACCAAGAGGGTAATGAAATTACGTCCTACCCATACCTTATCCATGTTTCACCAACCAACCATAGAGTTCTCATGCATACCACTCTCATGCCAATATATATATATAATTGACCATTCAATCATATTTCATACCAAACTCATTAATTCTAGCCCATAAACCATTTAACACATTCATATTCACCCAATTCGTGTTTTAACAGAGTATCTCAAACAAACATGTGACCCTCAACCAAAAACATAGGAGAAACCAGTACCTAAACACGTCTCTGCCCAGTTCTCGCTCAGGCTATAAGCCCTCGCTCAAGTGAGAGAGGTCCTCTCACTCAGGCGAGCTGCCTTCGCCTAGGCGAGAACTCGAGCAGTGGAACAATGAGGTTTTCGCGTGTTCTCGCTTAGTCGAGACCTCATCGCCTGAGCGAGATGGCTTCTCGCTCAAAACGTGAACTCTTCGCCTGAGCGACAACGTGAACCAAAACCAACGAAGGTTCTTGGTACTCTCGCTTAGGCAAGACTTGCTCGCTTGGGCGAGAATCTCAGGTTCCTCCACTGTTCGCATATACCAGCCAAGAAAATACCAAGAAAACAACACTAGGCCACAACCAGTTCAATCTCATGCAAGCATAAACATCAATCAAGCTTTTTAAATCAATAAACAGCAGCTAAACATTAGTAAATTACAAAATGTGAAAATCCCTACCTTCCCTTACCTGGAAAAAGTTAGCAAAAGACTCAGACACCCAAACAGTTGAGCACAGTAGCTCTAGGAGCAGATTCGTGAGTTGGAAAATACTAGCACAGATAGGAAACGAGGTTACCAAGATGAACCTCCGTCAAAATCACAAAAATAAGACTAAAGAGGAGAGGATATGGGTTGAAGACCAACTTACGTGGAGTAGAAATGGGGTTGAGCTAGCTTGAAAAGGGTCAGAGCCAAACCCTAACAGAGCTCTGTTGGAGGAGAAATGAGAGAATGAGTGAACTGTTTTTGGGGTTAGGATGTAGAATGGAAACTGAAAGGGCAGTTAGGGTCTTGAAGACACCAAGTGGGCTGGCCTTAGGCCTACTAAAAGACCAAGCCCTAAACTTATAAGGCAGAAAGAAAAAGGGGCCTTACAATCTCCTCAACAACAAAAATTTTTGTTCTTGAAAATTAAGACTTACCAAGAAAATAGATGTGGATGTGACTCTCGCATATCCTCCTCTAGCTCCCAAGTAGAGTCACATGTCCTTCGGTCCCAAATGACTTTGAAAAGACTGACTGGTTTTTCTCGACGTTCCTCAACTCGATTATCCTCCAAAGCAACGAATGGTACTTCCACCGTAAGATCCTCTCTGATCTGTACGTCCTCGGCTTCTAACACATGAGAAGGGTCAAACACATACTTCCTCAATTGTGACACATGGAATACTGGATAAAGATTGGCTAACTGAGGAGGTAGAGCAATCTCATTAGCCACATGCCCAATCCTCCTCGAGATTTGGTACGGACCAAGAAACTTAGGAGAAAGCTTCCTTGAGCGAAGAGACCTTCCCACACCCGTGGTTCGGGTCACCCTCAAGAACACGTGATCTTCAGCCGTGAATTCCAAAAGTCTCCTCCTTCGGTCTGCATAGGCCTTCTGCCTACTTTGAGAGGCCTGCATCCTATCTCTCACCATTTTCACCTTCTTTGTAGTTTGTTCCAATAACTCTGGTCCAACTAGCACTACTTCCCCCATCTTTTAACTTTTTAAATCCAAATGTGTTTTTTAAGGACAAAAATATAATATGAAAACTATTTTTGACTTTTGTTAAAAGTTCGAGGTGAGTTGGAAGTCTCACCTTAGATAGACATGAGTAAAATGATTAAGATATAAGTAAAAATACTTATAAACTCATTTTTTAAGATTTTGTATTGAAAGAAGTGTTCCTCATAAAAAACCATCACACCTTCCTACATAATTCAAAATTATTTTAGGCCTTAAAGAGATTATTAATGTCTCTTATTGGATGAATCGAGAAAATTATTATTTATAGTATTAAATTACTCAGTTAAAAAAGTTTAATTTGTAAATATATAAATTATAATCAGATTATTGTATCTTTAAATTAATATAATTTTAGTCTTAAATTTTAGTCTCTTTTACTTTTATTTTAATAAATCAATTTTAATATTTTACACATTTAATATATTTTGACAAGTTGATTACATTACCCTTTTATTAGAGATGTCAATTTGTCTTTAAGTCTGTGGTTGAAAAAGTCAAAGTACCAAAACTCCCCTTAAAGTGGATTATGATTAGGGTTAGAATGGATTTGATCCTACTATAGAATTTTAATTAAATTTTAAATATTTTCATAATAGTATGAATCTTTAAAATATTTTAAATTACACATTGATTTCTAAATGTTTTACATAGATTCCCAACCTAACATGTCAGATTAGGCTAAACGAAACCAAATTAAGTTCAGCCAAACCTAACATTGTCTTAACTTGATTCGATCCTAGGTGAGGATGATTCTACTTGACCAAAACTGGATCTGATCTATCTTGGCTATAATTGGGTTCAGTTCAACTTGACCATAGTTGGACTTATTGTCAAGGTCAAAGAATTTGAAATGACTCGACTCGGTCCGAGGTGGACTTGACTTGACTTAGCATGAGTTGGGCCTTGCTTGACTTGGCAAAGCCTAACCCGAGTTGGGATGCCTAGTTAAACTCAACCGTAGTTGTGTCGGTCCTTCTCGACTAGAGTTAGGTTTCACCTAACTCAATCAAAGGTTTAGGACTTGAATCGACTTAGCATTGTCAACACCCAATTTCGTCCGGATTGTATTTTCTTTTATTCATTTATTTATTATTATTATTATCTTATTTTACTTTGACTTTATTATGTGCTTTTATCTTATTTTATTTTTATTTATTTCTTTTATTTTATCTTTTCTTTTCTTTTCTTCTTCTTCTTTTTCTTTTTCTTTGTTTTCAATTTTCTTCATATTTATATTTTATTTTATTTTATTACCTTTTTTTTAAAAAAAAAAGAAAGAAAAAAAAAGAAAAAAATGGATTAAAAAAAATGAAAAGAAAAACATATTTGACAAAAAAAAGGAAAGAAAAAAAAAGAGTAGAATAGATATAAAAAAAGTAAAGAGAAAAAAAAGAAAGATGCAGAGCAATTAATTTTCTGTTGCCTGAGTTGCATGTTGCGTGCTGCCCTAAGTTGCCTAACACTTTCCTTAATTGATACCCTGGAACGTGTACCGGCTGTGATGCTGCTAGTTACCATACAAAAAAGGAAATTGCATCAGTGAATAAAGGATGTTATGGTGACTGATCGGGAGGGATGATTGAAGTGGCTCTACAGATTGGGCAAGGGGGAAGCAATCGCCACTTCCCACCCTTTTACCTCTCTGCGTGAACAAAAAGGAAGAAAAGGAGGCGGAAGCCAAAGGGCAGGAGAACAGAATTTAAAAAATACAGTACATGTAGAGAAACAGCTCCCAGCACCTGAGACCAACGGATAGGGAGAACTTCCTAGCACAAGGGGGAAGCGAGCCAAGGGAAGAAAGAGTTGTTAACAAGGAGGACTGCAAGAGGTAAGCCCTGCATATGAATACTTGAATGTTTGGTGTGAACCTGTTGCAGTTGCATTGTGTGCATTGTGGTTGAGAATGAACATAATGTAGTCATATATATTGAGTGTTGCTTGTCATTTATTTGGCTCATTGAATATGCATTTGCTTGAATCCCCATTATCTCCTCTATTGAATCGTCACGCCACTCTATCCTCCCCGTCTATACACACATAACACAACCAGCTATACCTTCTAAGCCACCACACTCTCATTCCCAACCGAGTCTTCATTACCTCTACCTTTCTCCCGCTGAATCTAAACCACTCTCATTCCCAACCGATTCTTCACTACCTCCACTTTTCTCCCGTTAGCAAAGATCCACAAGCTCGCAAGAGCACCCAATCTCCTCTGCTGTTTTAAATCACACAATCATCATCAACCTCATGCCAACCTTCGTTCAAGGCTCACCTTTTCCAGCAATCTATTATCCGCTCATCCCCTCCGCCAAACACGATCCGCATATACACACCAACCGTTACACCTTCATTCGACTTAATTCATTTCCCTAAACTCCAGCACCTTCATTGCACACCAAAACCTTTGCATTCCCCTGAATAACCACCAAAACAGAGACCCAAGGAAACACCCACATTCATGTCTTCATTTCAACCTCAAACCCATTCACAAACCAGATTTCGTTAACACTTTCCAACACCCTCATCACTGTCACATAATTCTCATCCTACCATGAACCAACCACTCTCACACGGTCACCAACAAGTATCACCTTCAATCCACCCTTCTACCTACACCATCCTCCATTGTTAGCCACTGCTCCACCGTTTTCATAGCACACCAAACACTCGCACCTTTCACGCGGGAGGAAGAGAAGGTATCACCGGCGGCAAGGCCGCCGATGGGTCAGAGCTGGAGCAGAGAAGCATCTTGGCCACGGGTTCCCATGGTTTTCGTGCAATAGTGACAAGAGAGAAGGTTTCGCTCACTAGAGAAGAAGTGAAATCACAAGCCCCACTCATTTCGCGTCAACGGCGCTGACGATAGCGCCGACGACGGTCTCGATCACGAGCGTCGCATTTGAGTGGTGGCGAGCTCTAGAGGTGCGGCTAGGTGGAGGGTCGACGAAAGCGGTGGCTACTCGAGAGAAGATGTGTCGCTGCCGGCGTAAGCTCGATCATGACCACCGTAGCGGCGACGGCTTCGAATGGGTCAGATGTGATGGCGGTGACGTTGGTCGGCTGGCGCAATGCGTCTGTGGCTGCTCGAGTTCGGAAGAGGCAGAGAGAAAGGATATGTTGTTTGAATGAGAGGTTTAGTTAACTAGGATTAGAGAAAAATTAGGTCTTTGTGGTTTTTCTCGCGTACACCAACATTAATTTTCTACACACCCACGAGTTTCTTTGGGCTGGCCAACCTTTCTACTCCAGGCACCCCCACTTTCAATCTTTGCACCCCTCTCAGTTTGTGTTTTGGATCTATTTGGGTTTATACAATGCACCTCTATGTTTACTGACCCCACCCCTTTGCATGTTCTATTGTATTTTTGGGCATGTTTTATATTTCACTTGTCGCACTCCCATTTTTACTGTACATACCTGATTAACTTCATGCACCTCCCATGTTATTCATGCACCATCATATTTTTGTTTTCCACCTTTATCCTTCTTAAATAATTTTATCTTTTTACAAATTTATTTTTTTATTTATTCTAAAAATATATATATTTGAAAATCATAAAAATTAAAATATAGAAAAAAAATAAAAAAAAGTTCTCTTTCTTTTTTATCGTGTCTGTCCGGTCGCTCGCACCGCGTGACACTTTCTCCCAAATAATTCAAAAAATGATTTCTTTCCCTTTTAGTGTCTGTCCGACCGCTCGCGTCGTGTGACACATATTTTCAAGTAACTTAAAAATACTAAAAAAATATAAAATTTCAAAATATAAAAACATCAACATTTTCAAACAAACAAGCTTTTTAAGAACTACGTTATCCTTGATTCTCCACCGTGAGATATGTAGGAGCAAGGCCAGTCCTTGTCAGGTTCACCTCCAAAAAAATCAAATCATTTTCTCAAATATCTTTCAAAGAACTACGTAACCCTGATTTCTCATTTTGAATGAGAATACGTAGGACCAAGGTCAATCCTTATCGGGCCTAAAAAATTAAAAAAATATCTTTGTTTCTTTTTAGCATTTTTGTCTTATTATTTTTGGGGAAATTAATATTTTGAAAATCACATCAACTTTGCATTTTTAATTAAAGGTACCGCCCTCGGGCGGGCGTGGTAGGGTGCTAACACCTTCCCTACGCGTAATCGACTCCCGAATCCAAAATCTGGTTTTTCGCAGACTTGTCTTATCTTTATGGTTTTCCATAGTTTTCTAGAATAACTATGGTGGCGACTCCAAATCTCTTTTTAAAACCCGTTTTCTTTTTCGGTTCGTCGTTCCTTCGCGACAAGCATGAATTGGATCTAACTCAACTTAGTATGAATTAGACTTAATTCAACTTAGTTCGAGTTGGGCTTGACTCGACTCGGCCAGAGTTATAATCCGACCTGTCTTAGTTATGGTTCCTTCGTTTGCGCGGATTTATTGCGCAAACAAATTTAGGTGTGCGAATTTACGAGGTTCATAGCTATTCACTTCGAATGATTTGTGAGCGAGTAAGTAAAAAATTTGGGGATGAACATCTCATCAAAATGAAGAGATTTACATGACTAAGTTGATTTTTTACCATAATATTTCTAATTTTAGATTCACATACCATAACATCTTGACTTATATTTGTTTCTAAACAATTTATTGGTTAAATGATCTGATTCCGTAGTCGATTCTTATTGTATCAATCAATTATCTAATCGATTATAGGGAATATATATATATATATATATATATATATATATTCTCTATAATCGATTAGATAATTGATTGATACACTTAGGGATGTTAACGAGGCGGGTAGGGTACGGGTAGTAGTACCCCCGTACCCATACCCATATCCGTCGGGTATCTGTTATGCGGGTACCCGTCTATTTTTTTCATATCCACGGGTACCCGCGGATATTTACAAAATTATTTAAAAAATAAGTATTTAATCATAAATTCAAATAAAATAAAATAAAATACATCACTTTCATAAATTTTAAATAAAGTTCAAACAAACTCAAGTCCATATAAGTCCAAATAATCATAAAAATAAATATAAAATGACATTCAACACAACTAAAATTCTTTAATTAGTGCTTTGATCAATAAATCCACTTTCTCCGATTGATTACTAAGCAAAAATTAGGCCAGAATGCTTTTTACTAATATATATATATATATATA